>Ga0209692_10002058_pt1 | contig 23820 bp, 23 predicted proteins | sample tdDd472_FD_187129 | JGI IMG/M metagenome (GOLD analysis project Ga0209692, IMG submission 187129) | Marine sediment microbial communities from the Atlantic coast under amendment with organic carbon and nitrate - tdDd47.2 (SPAdes)... | ecosystem: Environmental > Aquatic > Marine > Coastal >... | reverse complement strand
GCAACCTTTTTAAAAGGTTGGCCCCCGGCAGGGCCGCCGGAGGCATCTTTAACCTGGCTGCCTCCGGCGGCGAGGTGTGCCACCTGGAAAGCAGGTTGCGAATGCTCCCGACCCTCGTTCCTCGGGTCGATCACATTCGCTGACGGGCTGCGCCCGTAGTGTATGACCGTGGCCGATTTTTCTGTATTGGCTCCCTTGCCGCCGTGGTTATTCCGATAAAAATCACGCCATGGGTTGGTATTGAAACACCAGAAACTAACGCACTTGCCACGCATCATGCTAAACGATGCACGCCATGCGAATGCGGACGCGAGCATCTTAAGAATAATGCCACTCGTATCGCATTCGCCTTATGGGGTGCAGGGGATCATCCCCTGCCCGCCGGAGGCATGCTTTTCCCATACGCCTTACGTCGTCATCCCGGAAAAAATCATAAAACTCATGGCCATGAGGCCGCTGACGATCATGGTGATGCCAAACCCCCTGAGCCCCACCGGCACGTCGGCATAGCGCATCTTCACCCGAATGGCAGCCATGGTGATGATGGCCAGCATCCACCCGGTGCCGGAGCCAAACCCGAAAACCACCGATTCCGCAAAGGTGTAGTTCCTCTCCACCATAAAAAGGGAGGTACCCAAAATGGCGCAGTTCACGGCGATAAGGGGCAGAAAAACCCCCAGGTTGGTGTAAAGAACCGGGGAGTATCGATCGAGAATCATCTCCACCACCTGCACCATGGCGGCTATGGTGGCAATAAAGGTGATGTATTTCAGAAAATTAAGGTCCACATCGGGAAGCCCTGCCCAGGAGAGCGCCCCCGGTGCCAGAAAAAAGTGGTAGATAAACCAGTTGGCAGGGGAGGTTATGGTCAGGACAAACACCACGGCAAGCCCTAAGCCCACAGCCGTTTTAAGACTTTTGGAAACGGCCACAAAGGAGCACATCCCCAGAAAATAAGCCAACAGGATGTTGCCAACAAACACCGAATTAAAAAACAAGCTGAACAAGTCGCCCATGGCCTACTCCTCCTCCGGCATGCCGCCCTGAATCCAGACGAGAAGGCCGATGACAATAAAGGCCCCGGGTGCCAGAGACATAAGGCCCATATTGGTGTAGCCGAGATCGTAAAAAAACTGCGGGATCACAGAGATGCCAAATATTTTCCCCGCCCCCAACAGCTCCCGGATAAATGCGACGCCCACCAGGACGAGACCATAGCCCATGCCGTTGCCAAGGCCGTCGGCGATGGAAAGGGATGGCGGGTTGGCCATGGCAAAGGATTCGGCGCGCCCCATGACGATGCAGTTGGTGATGATCAGTCCCACGAACACGGAAAGCTGTTTGCTGATGTCATAAAGGTAGGCTTTGAGGACCTCGTCGGCCACCACCACAAGGGAGGCTATAATGGTAAGCTCCACGATCATGCGGATGTTGCGGGGAATCCGGTTCCGCAGCAGAGAGATAATCAGGTTGGAGCAGGTCAGCACTGCCGTCAGGGCAAGGGCCATGACCAGGGCGGTTCTCATCTGCACCGTCACGGCCAGGGCCGAACAGATCCCCAGAATCTGTCGGGAAATGGGGTTGTCTTCCCAGAGGGCGGCCTTAAAGGTTCGAAATGTTCGGGTTCGGGTAAAGCCCATGATCACTCCAGATCTTTCAGGTTTTCCACATGTTTTTTGATGAGGTTCTCACGAAACCTCAAGGAGACGCCCTCATACGTCGAGAGGTTGGTGGTCAGCCCCTCGCTGAGATAACGCCCGGTGAGGGTGGCACCGCTGATACCATCCACCACGTTGTCCAGGTCTCCCATCGCCTTGCCCTTGGCAATCTTGATGGAGGCAAACCCACCGGATTTCCCCACAATTTTCTTGCCCACAAAATTTTTCTGGAACCAGTCGCTTTCGATTTCGCCCCCAAGCCCTGGTGTCTCCTGGTGAGAATAGACTGTAAACCCCTTGATGGTACTCCCGTCGGCATCGATGGCCATGTACCCCTTGATACGCCCCCAAAGCCCCCGTGAATCCACGGGCAGGATGTAAGAGACAATCTCCCCTTTGTCCACGGTCAGGTAAAGGGGAAGATAGGGTTCATCCGCTCCCGGAGGATCAGAGTGAAGATCGCCATCCGTTCCCGCCCACACCTGGAGAATGTGCTTTTTGAATAGCCCCTCGATCGTCTCGGCCGATGCCGGCCCGGGCCCGACCGAAATGGAAGCGGCTTTAAGGATGTTCTTCTGACGATCCAGGCGCATGTTCTTTTGTTGCCTGTTTTTCAGCCCCGTAGAAGCCGCAGTGATGCAAAGACAGCAGACAAAAGCCACTGTCACGGCAAAGGTTATGGCCTTTCTCGCATCAGACATTGGGCACCCGCCTTCCTGTCCGGAGTTTGATCTCGATAATCTCCAGCATGGGAGAAAAGAGATTCATGAATAAAATGGCCAGCATCACCCCTTCGGCATAGGCTGCGTTGTAAGCTCTGACAATGACCGTCAGGACCCCGATAAAAAAGCCATAGGCCCACCTGGCCCCGTCGGTGCCGGGAGCCGAGACCGGGTCGGTGGCCATAAAGGTAATCCCAAACGCAAAGCCCCCCATGATGAGGTGGTTTACCGGGTTGATCCAGTGCCATGGCGAGAGTTCGGACGAGAGAAGAGCCACCAGGGCCCCCATGGCGAGCACCCCCAGAATTCCGCCCACAATAATCCGAAAACTCGCCACCCCCACCGCGCAGAGAAAAACAGCGCTGAAGATGCAGAGCAGGGCCGAGGTCTCTCCCACGCTTCCCGGTATCTGGCCGGAAAACATGTTCCAGAAGGAATAACCGCTCCGAAACAACGCCTCCGGCACCGCTTCCCCCTTGGCCCCCAGGGCAAGGGAGAGAGGCGTGGCTCCCGTCACCGCATCCACGCTGCGGGTGGCCACCCACACCGTATCGCCGCTCATGGCCACCGGGTAGGAGAAGAAGAGAAAGGCCCGGGCGGTGAGTGCCGGGTTCAGGATATTACGCCCGGTGCCGCCGAACACCTCTTTACCCACCACCACTCCGAATGAAATCCCCGCCGCCACCTGCCAGAGGGGGACGGTGGGTGGCAAGGTCAGGGGAAAGAGAAGGCCTGTAACGAGAAACCCTTCGCTGATCTTATGCCCCCTGACAATGGCAAAAATCCCTTCCCAGGTAAGCCCGACCCCATAGGAGACCACCAGCATGGGCAAAAATGCCTCTGCCCCGCGATAAAGGGCGTGGCCCCAGGTGGGCGTCACCCCTTCGGCCACAAGGGCTATGGTACCGGTATTGATCATCCCAAAAAGGGTCTGTGGAATCAGCGCCACGATCACCAGAGACATAAACCGTTTTAAATCCAGGCTGTCCCGCACGGCAGGCATGCGCACGGTGGCATCACCCGGAACGAAAAAAATGGTCCGGATCGCCTCATACAGAGGATGAAACGCTTCAAGTTTCTCCCCTTTCTGGAAGTAGGTGCCGAGTCGGTCCAGTGCTTGCTTCAGATTCTTCATGCTATCCGTCTCGCTCCTTCCGGTACTGGGCCTTGGCGGTTTTCAGGATATCGAGCAGTTCAATTTTTGACGGGCAGACATAGGCGCAAAGGCCACACTCAATGCAGTCCAGAAGGCCATGGGCCAGAGCCTCTTCCACCTCTCCGGCCACCATGCACTTCATGGTGTACTGGGGAAGGATCGCCACAGGGCAGACCTGGGCGCATCGGCTGCAGTTGATGCACGGCCGAGCCTCCCCATGCATGCCGCAATCCAGCTCCAGAGGCCCCTTGTTAAAAACGGAGAGAAAAGTACGGGACTGACTTGGCCGGTTGTAACCGCCCCGGAGAAATCCGAAGAGGTCCTCTTCATCGCCCACGGGCAACAGCGTCAGCCCCTTGTCAAAAAAGTTCATGTACCCCGTGGCCGGGAGAAAAAGACCGGAAAAGGGGGATCCGCCGACCTGCCGCCGCCTCGCCCCGAGGGGTTCCAGGGTGGAGACCGGCGCTCCGAGGCGGGAAAGCACATGCCCGCAGACAGTGGAGGCATTTCCCCCCACCGCATAGACCCGTTTCGGATAGAAACACCCTTCCGTGACAAACCGGGCAAGGGCCACCAGGTCCTGGGCTTCAATATACCAGCTGCGGTTCTCCGATGCCTCTTTGCGAATACAGTAGAGGTAATGCCCCGGATCACCGGCGGGATAGTTCCCCCGGATCCGGGTGGTGATGGCTTGTGAAATGGGTTTCGGCAGGTCTCCGACGTCAGACGGAGCAATGACATGGACGGAGGAAGAAAAACGCTTCAGTATGGCAAGGCCATTGAGGAACGCCTCCTCTTCCCCTTGAAGGGCAAGGGAGGGACGGGCAAGGTGCCCTCCGGCCCAACCCAGGGTCACGATAATGTGAGCGGGTCGGCTTGAGACATCGGGATGATCCCTGAAGGGAAGCTCCCGCAGCAGGGGCCAGGCGCCCCCCTTAAGAAGCATGAGCCGGAGTGTGTCGGGAGCCACAGAGGCTATGCCATGGGGCGAAATGGGCTCAAAGCGCTCCCACCGTTCCTCTTCGTCAAGCTTGATCACCACTTCGTCAATACGACGTCTCGGCCCAAAGGTAATTCGCTCCACAACGCCCGCCCCCGGACTCGGATAGGAGACAACGGGGTTTCGTTTGTCTTCAAACAGGGGGGCCCCACCCTTAATCGCGTCCCCCTCCTTCACAAGCAGGCGCGGCTTCACATGGGGAATCCACCCCGGCATCAGCGCCACTGTGGCAGGTACAGGAGCCTCTTTGATACTCTCCGCCACCTGCCCGGAGAGATTGAGGGAAAAACCATTCTTAACAGTCAGGGTTTTCATCATCGAATCCAAACTTTCGGAAAAACGCATCATCAGTGATGGCCTCGCAAAAGTCGAATACGTCATCTCGACAGACAACACCCTGCGGTGACTCTTAACCGCAAATCAATGATGATGTTGCGAGGCGCTCCGGGCGCCGATTCTTTTTTTTTAAACGCATCGTCGATGCATCATTTGGAAATAAAAAACATGTGAGGAACGTCTTGCGACTGGATCAGGAACTGCAACAGGGGCGAACCACAGGAAGTGAAATGAGGTAATAAAACGGCCATTCACTGCTCCACACGGCCTCGCACCATGTCTCACAGAGTATACCAAACAAAAACAGGGTGTCAACCAAAGGAACAGCGATCAACCAACAGGCAGAATGACGAAACACGCCCCATTCTAACCTCATCCGAGCCCCCGGTCTCCCCCTTTCAACGGCCAACGGTTATTGCGGTTGAACCACCCAGCTATCAGAGGGAAACACCTCAAGTCCGCCATCGGATTTTCGTACGATGAGAAGGCACTCCACTCCGGAGAGGCGGTTGACCAGGGCAAGGCCTTCTTCCGGTCCCATCACCATGAGGGCCGTTGCCAGGCCGTCGGCAAAAACGGTGGAATCGGCCAGAACCGAGACGCTGGTGACGCCGTTTTCAACGGGATGACCGGTGCGTGGATCGATAACGTGGGTCCAGATGCGGCCATCCACTTCAAGGAAGTTACGGTAATCGCCGCTGGTGGCAAGGGCCTGGCCTTCAAGGGTCCGGACTTGAAACAAAGCCCCCACGGCAGCGCCCCGTTGAGGGGTGTTGATACCTACGCGCCATGGTTTGCCGTCTATCCGGCTGCCTTCGCCATAAACCTCGCCTCCGATCTCCACCAGAAAATGTCGGATATTTTTTTCACGGAGCAGGCTTGCCACGGCATCCACTCCGTACCCTTTGGCGATGGATCCAAAATCAAGGAAGAGTCCGTCCCGTTTTTTCTCAAGATTCCCCTCCCCCTGAAGAGAGATGGACCCAAAGCCCACCCGGAAGAGAGCATCTCTAACCGCCACATCATCGGGCAGGCGCTCCGGTGCCTTTCCCGGCCCGAACCCCCAAAGATTCACCAGGGGCCCCACGGTGGCATCCCAGGCACCACCAGTCATCTCATGGATACGTTTTCCCACAAGAAAAACAGTCAACAGGTCTGCCGATACTGGCACCAACGCCCCTTTGTCCGCCCGATTAAACCGGGAAATCTCGCTCTCCGGATCGTAAACAGACATGCTTCGGTTGATGGCCTCAAGGCGTTTCGTCACCGCAAGTCCGAGGGCGTCTGCCGACATTTTACCGGAAACAACCGCCTTAATATGGTAGGTGGTGCCCATGGTCCGGCCGGAGAGAACCACCTCCTGCTTCGTATTAAACCCGGTGGTCACCCCGGCGGCCACCACCAGGGCAAAGACCCCCAGAGCCACCATAATGACTATAAGAAGCTTGTTCCGGCTGATTTTCCCGTTTGCCTGTCCCGTCTTTGGTTTTTTCATTATCGTCGTTTCTCGATCTGCTGGATAATCCAACGCTGCATTTTTTCATCGTCCTGGCTGACGGCATCAATCCCGCACTCCGCCACCACCATCTCCGCCCGAGCCATGTCTTTATGGCCTCCGGCACTGCCATAGCGGCCAAAGCTTTTCTCGGCCAGCTGACCGGCATTTTTTCTCACCCCGTCGTTCCTGAAAATCACCACCAGCTTTTTTCCGTAGACGCCCGAAACAATACTCCAGCTCACGGCATCGACCTTCATAAAAAAATCAGCGACGAGCACCAGCACATCGGGCGTGGGGACGATGCCCACGTGTGTGTACATGCGACTTCGCTTGATATGACGGTTCTTCAAGGCCTTTTGGAAATACTTCAGGAAGCTGGGTTTGAGCTCCGCCTGCTCCAACTTCTGCAGCATATGCACGTTGCAGAGGCGGTAAAGGTATTGAAAGGACCGGACATCCTCCATCTGTGTCTTCCGCTCGAAGTTGTTGGTATCGGTCTTGATGGCGTAAAGAAGCCCGGTGGCCAGGCGAACCGAGGGCTTGATGTGAGCCCCTCGAAGGTATTCGGTCATCATGGAGGCCGTGGCCCCGTACTCGGGACGGATATCGGTAAACCCGTCACGCCGCCCTCCATCTGGGTGATGATCAATGACCACATCAAAATTGATTTTCTCGAACACATCCGAATGATGAGGCTGAGAGTCCACAAGCACAAACCGGTTAAACTTCTCCATCAGGGAGTGGGAACACGGCTTGATGTCGGCCTTCATATACCGGACCATGGTCAGGTTATCCGGCCGCTTGATGACGTTGATGGAAGCGATGGTGACTTGACTTACCCGCCTCCAGAGAAGTCGCTTCACTGCCGCTGCGCTGGCAATGGCGTCGGGGTCGGCATTGATAAGGATCAATACATGATCATCCCGGTGAAACCGGGAGTAGAAGGCCATCAAATTCTCTTTGATTTTTACACTCATGGATCACTTTTCACGTTTCAGATGTCTGCTTAATTCGGTTGCCTTCAAGTTTTATCGCTTTCACCGCCCGGCGAACATCTCCGACGCATCAGCGTTTCTCCGGATGGGTGTCTGCACACCGGCATTTTCCGGAAATTTTGGCTTGGGTGATTTTCTTAAGAAGGGTGGAGGTGCCGTGCTGCCTCAGGTCGTCCGCAATATCTTTGCGGGTAAACCCGAAACAGTAGCAAAGGATGTCGTTATGATTGATAGAGTTCATAACCATTGATTATGGGGCCCATCACCCCCTGAATGCAAGAAGAAAGGTGGACAGGAACCGGGTGCCCCGGTAGGATGGTCCTCCGGATCCAATGAATATCCCAACCCTTAGTGATGCAAACCCCCTCTTTTCCATCCACATGGAGACGTCCATGCCCTTAGTGATTCTTTTTGTCAAAGCCCCTGAATACGGCCGTGTCAAAACTCGGCTGGCAACCGCTGTTGGAAAAAAGATGGCCCTGTCCCTCTATCGACTCTTCGTGGAAACAACCCTTGCCCGCCTGGCACCCTTTGCGCCACTGCGCATTGAATACACACCCGAAAAAAAGGAAGGGCTCATCAAACACTGGCTGACAGGCCCCCATGAAATGCGAAGCCAAAAGGGAATGAACCTGGGAATCCGGATGAAAAATGCCCTGGCCAGGGCATTTGCAGACGGCCACAGCAAGGCCGTTATCGTGGGAGGTGATATTCCCGACCTCCCCGTGCACCTTATCCGTGAGGCGTTTGAGGCCCTGGAGTCCAGCGACACGGTCTTCGTACCGGTCTCAGATGGGGGCTATTGTCTGGTGGGAGCGCGTAAGGGAGCCCTTTTTACGCCCATGTTTGAAGGGATGCAGTGGAGCCACAGCCAGGTGATGACAGAGACGATCAAGCGGGCAAAAGCACACAAGATAAGCGTCCGAGTCCTGCCCGAATGGCACGACATCGACACCCCGGACGATTTCCTGGCCTTTGTGAAGCGAAACGAACACACACCGGAATTTCCGAGCATCTACGCAAAAGCCGCTCGGCTCATCAGTGATGGTGGGGGTTGTCCCCATGTTGATGCACGTGGGCATGCTGATGCAGGTGAAGCCCCCTGTCCATGACGATCTTTCCCCCCTCCAGACTGTGAAGAGAATCGGTCACCTGCTCAAGAAACTCAAAATCATGGGAAATCACCAGGCGGGCCACCTTGGAGGCCTGAAGCACTTCCACCAAACGCTTCCAGGTGTCGTGGTCCAACCCCGTGGTGGGTTCGTCCAGAAGAAGGAGGTCCGGCTCCATGGCAAGCACCGTGGCCAGGGAGACCATGCGTTTCTCCCCGCCGGAGAGCCGAAAGGTGATCCGGTCTTCGTAGCCGGAAAGCCCCAGCTCCGACAGCACCTCCCGCGCCTTTTTCCTCGCCTCGTGACGCCCCATCCCAAGGTTCATGGGGCCAAAGGCAACGTCCTCAAGCACCGTAGGGCTGAAAAGCTGATCGTCGGCATCCTGAAACAACAGCCCCACACGCCGCCTCACCTCACGGAACCCCTTCTCCCCCGCCACCTCCCGACCAAAAGCCGTCATCACTCCGGCCTGGGGCTTTAAAAGGCCCATCATCAGATGAAACAGGGTGGTCTTCCCACTGCCGTTGGGGGCAATAAGCCCCATGGCCGCCCCTTCGGGAATGGCAAGGTCCAACCCGTTGATCACCGCTTCCCGGTCCCCGGGATATCGGTACGTGATCCCAGAAAGACTCATTAAATTCTCAGCCATAACAATAATGCCTCCGGCGGCCAGGGGATGCTCCCCTGTGGTTTGCGAATGCGCTTCGGGTGTCATCGTTCCCAACACCTCGCGTCCGCATTCGCGCAACGTGTGACGGTCCGCGTTTTGCGTAACAAGCTCAAGCGCTGTGGGTATTCCAGTTACAACCCCTGAGTTGGCTTTCACCGGAATAACTCCAGTGGCCAGGGGAGTGGTCATCCTATGTAAATGCATCACCCTTGGACTTCTTATATAAAATGATACATATCGCGTCATACATGAATTCAAGCGCCCCCAAAAAGCCCACGTCAATCACGGGCGCAGCCCGTCAACGAATGTGACAAGCCCGAGGAACGAGGGCTCGGAGCATTCGCGAACCTGGGGTCCAGGGAATGTATCCCCTGGCCGCCGGAGGCAACGCTTTTAAAGCCCGCCCAGCCGCACTGCCACCTCAAGGCCGACGAGGGCCACCACGGAAAAAGCGATACCGGCGGTTTGGGGGATACATCCCCGCAGCCGTTCGGACCTGCTGGCGGTGAGCAGGTTGAAACGGCCGTCAAAGCCTCGCAGCACCATGGCGTTGTAGACGCGCCCGGCACGCAGGTGGGATCGCACCAGGAGCATGCCGGCGAGGTGAGCAAAGGTTTTGTACGAATGAAAGGAGGTGTCGGGTTGAAACCCCCTCATTTTGGCCGCATTTCTCAGTTTTTGGTATTCCCGTTCAATGACGGAGATATAACGGGCACTCATCACAATAAGAAAGGTGAGCTTTTCCGGCATACCGAGGGCGTTCAGGGCGTGGCCCATGGCAAAGGTGTGCATGGTGGAGACCAGGGCCATGAGGATCAGCAGAATCGAGAACGACTTGACGCTGATCAGAAGGGCAAGGCTCAGGCCGTCCGCTTTGACCGTCAAGGGGCCCAAGTGGTGCAGGGTCTCCGCCTCACCCGTGAACGGCAAGACGATCCAGATAAGAAGCAGAAAAAGAACGAGAGGAAGAAGGCGCCTGGCCACGGCAAGAAGGGGAAGCCTTGCTATCAGAACAAAAAGGATGCCTAAGCAAAGGGCCGCAAGGGGCACGGCAGGGGTCATGGCCAGGGCCGTTACCAGCGAGAGAAAAAAGGCGGCTGCCACCCTGACGGTGGGGGCCGTTCTGTGAATGGGGGAATCTATGTCGACAAAGGGTTCATTCATACGGCCTCCCGGCGGCTGCGAAACCATGCCGCGAGTCCGAAAAGCCCCACGATATACCCGATACCTCCCACAATGTCCTGGAGCCGTGTCTCCTCTTTTGCCTGGTGCAGCGCCTTTGCCACAGCCGCATCCACCACCTGCTCCATCTGCTTCCAGTCACTGGCTGAAAGCCCCCCCGCGGCAGCGGGATTCGGCTCGGGGGGCACCGGGTCGGTCACCACGGATTCACTGGAAACCGCTCCCCCTTCTGCTGCTTCCAGCTCCCACGTGCTTTTGTGTCCCTGCCCTGCATCCACTTCCACGGTCAGTGCCCCCGGCTCCGGTCTGGGAAATGTGCAGATCCCCTTTTCATCGGTCCCTCTGGTGAGAAGCAGGGTGCCGTCGGCATTGAACACCCTGACGGTGCCCTTCTTCACCGGGCGTTTGCCGGCAAAGGTGCTTTCGGTGTAGACCTCGCCGCCCTCGTCGAGGGCGAAGATGTTGATGCGGTGGGCCAGGGCGGGAGAGGCCACGGCAAAAAGAAGACCAAGGATCAAGACAACACGAACGAACTTCATACACACTCCGTTTCAGTCGGTTCGGGGGTAAGTCCGGGGAGGAGCTCCGGGTAGACGCGCAGAAGAAATGAGATGACAAAGGCGGTGAAGATGCCTTCCACCACCATCACAGGCAGGTTGCCGACAATGGAGGCCCAGGCGATGACTTTAAAATTCTCTCCGGTAAAAACCAGGGCCGCTGCCAGGAGCAGGGAGGAGAACAAAACGGTAAGAAACCCGCAGCCAAAGGAGGCGGCCAGCCCCACGCGTCCTTTGCGCTTGACCATGGGGGCCAGCAGAAGGGAGACGCACACGGCCGGAGCGGCCATCACCACGGTGTTGACGCCCAGGGTGGTAAGCCCCCCATACTGGAAAAGAAGGGCCTGGAGAAGCAGACCGGTAAAAATCGCCGGAAAGGCCGCCCATCCGAGAACCAACCCCACCAACCCGTTGAGCACCAGATGAACGCTGGCCGGACCGACGTTGAGGTGAATCAGTGAGGCCACAAAAAAAGCGGAGGTCACCAAAGCGGCGCTCACAGTGCCTTCAGCGTCCATGCGCTTCAACCCGTAAGCCACGCCCCCCGCTGCAACAGCCGCCCCTGCCAGAAGGACCGGGGCGGACAACACACCTTCAGAAATATGCATACAACATCATTCCTTGATCGTTTGTAACTGTTCAGCTCAGCATGACTCTTGAAAAGAAGCCTCCGGCGGCAAGGGTGGCGAAGCCACATTAGGCAAACACACCTTGAAAGCAGGTTGAGGATGTGTTTTGTCCCTCGTTCCTCGGGCCAAACCACAACCGCCTTTCACGTGAGAACTTGCAAAAGATCATTTATTAAAACCTGCTTATCAAGCTTTTGAAAAGTTTGGCCCCCGGCAGGGTCGCCGGAGGCGCAAGCTGAATCGTTACGATCGTTTCAAGCTGTCCTCATCAAAACTCGACCAGCACGCCATCAATGACGGTTGCCGAACGCATCATGCCACTGGCCCGGATACCAGGCACCCGGACCGCTGTCATGGTCTCACTACCCCTGCCATTCGGTGAACTCCACCCAGAGAACAGCGCCCAATTCAACGCCCTTTTTCTCGCCATCCACCTCCAGCTGGTAGTCCGCCTCGTTCAACGCGGAGAATCCCCACCACCCGTCCGTGGGCACGGTGAAGGAAAAAATGCCGTTTGCATCGGCCTTCACCACCTGGGTGATCAGGTAATCATTGGCGGCCCTGGCTTTTCCATCCTTGTTATAGAACTCCACCTCCACTTCGGCTCCGGGGACAACCTTTCCATCAAGCTTCACCACCCCCTGAAAGAGGTTCCCGGCATACAGGCCAAAGGGTCGGGTCAGGGGAACAATCTCGGTCTTCAGCCCCAGCTCCTCATCCCAACCTTCTTCACCTCCGTAGGCCGGCACGATGGTCTTGGTGTAGTGGATGATATAAATATCTTCGGCAGGCTCCCAGTAGGGTTTCGGGGTCATGACGAATTGATAGACCCCCGGTCTCTTGACGGGATAGGTGGCCGCCCAGGCGGGCTGGCCCATGACGTCCATGGGGGTCAGGGCCTTTGTCAGGTCCTGCTTGGTACCGTCCATCACAACGGAGAATTCCGCCGGTTTTGCAAGGGGCATCCCGATTCCCTCGAAGGGATGTGAAAAGGAGAGGGCCAAATCTATCTGTTTTCCGGTTTTCTGGGAGACAACGGATGTTTCGGGAATCACCATGCCAAAATGGGCCATGGCGGACGTGGGAAGGGAAACCATAAGGGTCAGGACAACGGCTGCTGCGAAGCGTTTCATCTCTTTCCTCCATTCAGAAAGCAAAGTACCACATGAGTAAATAGTGAAGCCTTCGTGGCCGTTTACCTTCGTGGAATGCCCATTCATGATAACTGAGAACAACGAAACTCGCAGCAGACTTCGTGTCTGCAATTGTTTAACAGAGATAGCGTGAAGGAATTGCTCTTGTCAAACCCAAAGTGAAAAAGAGCCCCCACCGGCACGTCCACCCGTAAATAACGCCATCACACCGCCATCCCGATATACCGCCTGCGATATCACGACGATAACTTACTGAAATCCCAATTGACATTATCACGACGCATTGGGTATATTTAAGAACGGATAACATAAATTTTAAAGGCATCTCCATCCATATCGGTTCTCTTTATCACCGCCCTTCTCTGGACATGGGTGTCCCTTCTCCAAACCCTGACATTCCCCAGACATCAGCCAGCCACCTCTCCTTTTGGCAAACATGTCTTTTCGTATGGTCCCTTCCGGGCCATCGCCTTTGCACAGACGATGCAATGGAGACCATCATGACATTGACCAACAACACATCCCAAGGCACCATTCTCGTCATTGACGAAGACGTCTCGGTTATCAGCAGCTATATCATGCACCTGGAAGAGTGCGGCTATGAAGTACTGGCGGCACAGGACGGTCGGGCCGCCATCGATCTCATCGCCGTTCACGCCCCGGATCTCATCATTTCAGACCTTCGCATCCCGTCAATGGAAGGCCACTCCTTCTTCGGGCACCTTCACAAAAGGTGGCCTGAAATTCCTGTTATCGTCACCTCCACCACGGGGGATGTCTCCGATGTGGTGGCATGCCTGCGAAAGGGCGCCAGTGATTTTCTGATCAAACCCATCGAGGATATGGCGATCCTCTCCCACGCGGTGACCAAATCCATCCGCGAAATCAAACTCAAAAAGCAGAACCAGGCCTACAAAGAGCTTCTTGAATCGCGTATCTCCAAGAGCTCCAATCAACTGAAAACCACCAACCTCTATCTCACCGAACTGAACCGCCGCCTGACAGAGGTGGTGGCCTCCTCCAAACGACTGTCCTCCTGTGTCACCCTTGAAAGCTTTGGCACCCGGCTGCTCCAGGAGTTCGGCCACCACCTGGGCGCATCGGGGGGAAGTCTGTACATCGCTGGACAGGAAGGGCTGCGCCTCGTTCACTGCCTCGACGGCGGCCACGCCCCCAGCCTCATCTCATATCCCGTGGAAAAGAGCTCTCCCTTCGGGTTCGCCCTGCGCCAAAAAGAGCCCGTCCTCATCGGGGACATCGGCAGTGAAAACGCGCTGCGTCCCAGCGGCTACGGAGGGTACCACAACGGGTCCTTTGTGATCTTTCCCCTTCAGAATCAGGAAGGCAAGCCCTTCGGCCTCGTCTCCATCCACGGAAAAAAAAAGCCACCCTTCGTCAATCAGGACCGGGAGGTGGGAGGACTCCTGGCCTCATACAGTTCCGAAACCCTGAGAGCCGTCCGGGCCATGGAAGCCCTGGCCAAAAGTGAAGAGAAATACCGCCTTGCCGCCCTCACCGCCAGTGACCTCATCAGCGAATGGAGCCCCGCCACGGATGATCTCGTCTGGTTTGGCAATATTGACGCCGTCATCGGGTCCGCCCCGGAGAACCGGCCCACCACCATGGAGGCCTGGCTCTCCCTCATTCATCCGGATGATAAAAAACGAATTGCCGAAACCTACCGAGAGAATCTCCACTGTGCCACAGCCCCGCCCATGGATTACCGGGTCCGGCACCTGGCCCATGGGTGGCGCCACTTCCGTGAACGCACCAGCACCATCAAGTCCAAGGGCGGGGGCTCCAAAGTCCTGCGAGCCTGCAACGACATCACCCGAGAAAAAAGTGCCGAAGAGGAACGCATCAAATTCGAACTGAAGATGCAGCACGCCCAGAAGCTGGAGAGCCTGGGCATTATCGCAGGTGGTATTGCCCACGATTTTAACAACATCCTCATGGCGGTCCTCGGCCACGCCGACATCACCCTTGAAGAGGTGGGCGAAAACCCGGCGGCCGAAAAAAGCATCAACAACATCATCACCGCGGGCAAACGAGCCACGGAACTGGCTCAACAGCTGCTCGTCTACTCCGGCAAAGGGGAGGTGGAAACCACCACCGTAAACATCAACAGCCTCGTCTCTGACATGATGCGCCTCATCGATGTGTCCGTATCAAAAAAAGTGCGCATCATCTTTCACCCCGGGGAGCACACCCCCGCCGTCGAAGGCAACCAGAGCCAGCTGCGGCAGGTGATTCTCAACCTCCTGACCAATGCATCCCAGGCCATCGGAAATACCAGTGGACAGATCGTAATCCGGACAGGAAAGATTTTTTGTAACAAGGATGATCTGGCCGTCTGTTCCATGCCCGTGCGCACCGGCGTAGACTCCCCTCTGCCCGAAGCCACATACACCTTTATCGACATTGAGGACACCGGCTGCGGCATGGACGAAACCGCCCGGGAAAAGCTCTTTGATCCCTTCTACACCACCAAAAAAACCGGTACCGGCCTGGGGATGGCCGCGGTTCTTGGAATCGTGCGCCAGCACAGAGGCACCATGACCATCAGCAGTACCCCTGACGTGGGCACCCGAATCCGCGTGTTCCTGCCCTCGTCCAATGGCAAGATAGAGGAGAAGAAAGTGTCCGAGACGCCCCCAACCGAAAAAATAATCAAACAAAACGACGGACTGATCCTGATCGCAGACGATGAAGAACCGGTACGGAAAATTTCTCAGCGCATGGCGGAAAAGCTCGGTTTTTCCGTCATCACGGCATGCGACGGCAAAGAGGCAGTGTCCCTTTATGAAACCCACCAGAAGGATATCAGCTGTATCATCCTTGACATGACCATGCCGGGGCTCAACGGCAGTGAAGCCCTGGAGCGTATTCGAGAGCTCAACCCATCGGTGAAGGCCATCATCGCAAGTGGTTACGGGTCCGATGCCTCCGAATCCGAGCAGGACTCCGATGACTCCTGCTCTTACCTTCAAAAGCCTTACCAGATTGCCGAACTCCGTCAGGTACTCCAGGACGTGCTCAACGGCCATGGATATTCGACACCGGAATAATACCAACGCCAACGCAGAGCCCATCACTCCATGCAACCCCATGAAGCAGGCAGCCCATGATCCGGTACCGCACACTCATCGCCTTTTCGTACCAACACGCCCATGGCAGCGGCACAAGGCGCTTCCCCCACATCGCCTTGTGCGCCGCCATCTTCATACTACTCTCGCTCTTTCTGCCCCCTGGCGCGGCTACCGCCGAACCCCTTCACATCCTCTACATCAACTCCTACCATGCAGGCTACAAGTGGAGTGACGACATCGAAGCCGGCATCCGCGAACGCTTAGACGAAGCCGGAATCGACCATATCCTCCATGTGGAGTTCATGGACACCAAACGCAGCATCCCCAACGAGGCCATTGCCCTCTTCCGTCAAACCATTCAAGTCAAGTACAGCAGCATCGACCTGCAAGTCATTATCACCTCCGACGACAACGCCTTTACCTTTATTAAAGAGAACCGGGACGATTTTTTTGGCTCCGTACCCGTGGTCTTTTGCGGGGTCAACTACCTCGGCCCATCAGCCCTGGAAGGCATCACCAACGTCACCGGAATCAATGAATCGGCAGACATTGAAGGAACCCTGGATATGATTCTGGACCTTCATGAAAACGTCCGCCACATCCTTGTGGTCAACGACACCACCCCCACCGGACGACGCATGGGGCGCGAACTCTCCTGGATTCAACAAAACTTTTCAGACCGCCTCGCCTTCACCATCCTGGACAAACTGCCCCTGGAACATGTCATCAAAAGGGTGGCCAATGCCACACCGAAGGAGGTGGTCCTCTACGTCCTCTTCCAGAAAGACAGCCTCGGGCATGCCTTCGAATACGACGACAGTCTTCGTGCAATCTGCAACAGCAGCACTGTCCCGGTATACGGACTCTGGGACTTTCAATTGGGTCACGGAATTGTTGGAGGCAACCTCCTCACAGGTCGTCAACAGGGGCTTGACGCCGGTGGGCATGTGCTCAAAATCATCCGGGGAGAAAAAGCCGACACCATTCGTATCCTCATGGAAAGCCAAGCCAGCCCCCAGGTGGACCACCGAATGATAACCCGATTCGGCCTTCCCGTGAACAAGCTCCCGCCGGGGACCCGCATCGTCAACCGCCCCTTCTCTTTTTTGGAAACACACAAGGATCTGATTGCAAGGGTGGGAGTGGTTATCGTGCTCCTGTCAGCCCTTCTTTTCACCCTCATCATTCTTCTCATCAAAAAAAACAGGGTAGAAAAAGAGCTGATTCACCGAGAAACGCAACTTCGGATTGCCCTGGACGGCACGGACATGGGGCTCTGGCAATGGGATATTCCCACCGGGAATTTCACCGTAAACAAGGGCTGGATCACCCATTTGGGGTTCGGCGAGCATGAAAATCCTTCCTCCGCCGCGGCTTTTCACGAACGCATCCTTCCCGAAGACCGTCATGACATGCACGAGGCCCTGAATGACCTGCTTTTATCACGCACAGATCTGTATATAAGCGAATACCGAGTCAAAAAACCGGATGGTTCCATTACCTGGGTTCTGGACAGGGGACGCGTCATCGCCTGGGGAAGCGACGGCAAAGCCTCGCACCTGGCTGGTACCTATATCGACATCCTCGACCGGAAAACCAGTGAGCAGGAGACCCGCCTTCTCCGGGATTACCTCTCCAACTCCATCAACGCCATGTCCACCGTCATTGCAGCAGTCGACAGCGACATGGCCATCACCCTCTGGAACAGTGAGGCCGAAACAGTAACCGGCACCCCACGGCATGACGCCCTGAACAAACCGGTGGACAAGGCCCTTCCACTTCTGGTGAATCACCGGGATCTCGTTGCCAGGGCCATGCAGACCGGGGAGGTACAAACCCGGTACCGCATCGCCAGCCGCATCAGCACCCTGAAAAAACATTACGACATCTGGGTCTTTCCCATCAAAGGCATCGCATCAGGTGGCGCTGTCATCCGCATTGACGACATCACCGAACGCATCCGAATGGAGGAGGCCATGCACCATACGGAGATCATGATGTCAGTGGGGGGACTGGCAGCCGGCATCGCCCATGAAATCAACAACCCCATTGCAGGCATTGTTCAAAACACCTCCCTGCTGCTCTCGCGTCTTACCCAGAAGACACCGGACAACCTTGAGGCTGCCGAGGAGTCAGGGACCTCCATGGAAGCCCTCCAGTCCTACATGGAACTCAGGAAGGTAACGTCCCTCATTGACGCCATTCACCTCTCCGGCAAGCGAACGGCCGAGATCGTCAGAAACATTCTCTCCTACTCCAGGCGAAACGACAGCCGGATGGCGCCCTACCAGCTCACCAAGCTGCTCGACAAAACACTCTCCCTCCTTGAGAAGGACTTCCTGTCCGGTGACCAGAAGGCATTCCAAAGCATTCGTGTGATTCGACACTATGAAGAGAACCTGCCCGATGTGGTGTGTGAGGGCGCAAAAATCCAGCAGGTTTTTTACAACATCCTCGCAAACTCGGCTGAAGCCCTCCTCCAGGGGGCTGCCCCCGTAAAGTCCCCCATGTTGACCATCACGGCGCAAAAAGAGAGCCGTATGCTGCGCATCGATATTGAAGACAACGGTCCGGGTATGGGGGAAGAGACCTGTCGGCTGGTATTCGAGCCGTTTTTCACCACCCATTCCCGGGAAAAGGGACGGGGTCTTGGCCTGTTTATCGCGTACTTCATTGTCACCACCGGGCACAGCGGGCAACTGGACGTCGCCTCAAGACCCGGGGTCTTCACCCGGTTCACACTTCGCCTGCCTCTGGAAGCATGCGAAACCGAGCCCCCGGCCCATGATGATCCAAGCGGTATGTAAGGGCCTTACCAGAATTTAATTATACACGCTCAGTATGACCAGCACCGTGCGCTTTGAAAATTGAACGTTGGACCACACGGTATTGTGGAAACGCCCGGTAATGGTCGTTGTATAATTATTTCACAGCGAGGCCCTAACCTCATGCCCCGGGCTGAAAACATGTACGGCCCGGATTTGACCGTGAAGGGTCAAAACCCTGTAAAGGAACATCCTTTGCAGGGTTTGATTTTTTCAGATACCGGGCGTATATCTAGCTTTTTAAAAACCACAACAAATGCATAGATTTTTAAGGAGTGAAGAGAAATGGAACGACCGAAGAAGATGTGGGGAGTCAACGTGACTCTTTTTGTGCTGGGGACGTTTCTTGCCGTAACCGGCCTGATCAATGCGTGGGTTCTTCCCCACGGTTACGAGGCAAAGGGAAGCGTGCTGGTGGACATCCGCCACTTTCTCACCGAATGCCACGAGTGGGCAGGTATTTTATTTATCATCGCCGTGGGGGTCCACCTGGTACTCCACAGTGATTACGTCCGCAAAAACCTGTCAAAATTCGGCTGGACACGCTGGATCAAGAATTAGTCTTACCCGAGTTCCAAATACAGGGGATTGGCAATGGAAAACCTGTCAAAGGGAGCTTGTCCGCCAAAGAGTTCGTCCTATCCCGAATATTTCAAGAGAAAACAATCAGCCCGAAGCATCAGCTGTTATTACAGACAGATACTGTGAAAATTAAGATATTTAAAAATGCAAAATGCAATTCACCGTTTCCTGCTAGTTTTTCTCACCCTTCGACGAGCCGAATGCACCCATCTTATGCGTTATCAGAGCATTGAGGTAACCCACTACATCTGCAGCTCTGATGCCTTGAAAATGGGTGCACTCAACTCATGAAATATCCGGGCTATAACCGCGCATTGATGGTCGCCGGCATCTGATTCAGGGCATCCATGGAATGCATTTCAACCCGTCCGACAATCACAGGAGACAACCATCCATGGACATTCATCCCATCGGCACCCTGCAAACCCCACACACCGAACTCTCTTCCATGCCCATCCAGCCCAAGGGGGCCCAAGACATTAACGGCCGCGCTGTCCTCCTCCCGGAGTATGCCGACGGCCTGAAGGACCTGAACGGGTTCAGCCACATTTACCTCATCTACCATTTCCACAAGGCCACCCGTACCGAACTTGCCGTGATTCCCTTCATGGACACCCAGCCCCGGGGCGTCTTTGCCACCCGATCCCCCTTGAGACCCGCTCACATCGGCATCTCCATCGTCCGAGTCACCAAGGTAGCCGGAAGCACCGTCCATTTCACCGGTGCCGATATGCTGGACGGCACCCCTCTCCTCGACATCAAGCCTTACATCCAAAAATTCGACGGTGTGGAAGAGAGCACATCGGGCTGGATGCGCGCCGATGAAGAGACGGTCTCCAAAACACGATCCGACGATCGGTTTGTGTGAAACACCTGTGTTAAGGCTGATCTCTTCTCGAGGGCAGCAATACCTTACCTGCCGCGCGAATGCCTCAAAAATGAGTGCATCATGGCGACCTCCACGCATTCGCCATAGGGTTTCATGGTGCCCTCACCTTGCCGTCGGCCATGGTGATGGTGCGGGAGGCGGCTTGGGCTGCCCGATCGGAGTGGGTGACCATGACGACGGTCTGCCCGCTGGCATTGAGTTCGGACAGAAGATCGAGCACTGCACCGGTGTTCGCGGAATCCAGGTTCCCGGTGGGTTCGTCGGCCAATAGAATGGGCGGCTCGTTTACGATGGCACGGGCAATGGCTACACGCTCCTGCTCTCCGCCGGAGAGCATCTCCGGCAGTTTCTCAGCTTTGTCCGCAAGCCCTACCCTGGCAAGGGTCTCATGGGCACGGGCCCTTTTCTCTCCCTTGGAGAGGGGCACCACGGCAAAGGAAAGCATGACGTTTTCAAGAACCGACAGGTAATTCACCAGGTGAAAGGACTGAAAGACAAACCCCAGGTATTCCCGACGGAAGTCGGCCCGTCCATCGGTGGTGAGACCATAGATATCAAGGCTGTCGGCAAGCACCTTTCCGGAGGATGGACTCAGGAGGCCCCCAAGGGTGGAGAGAAGCGTGCTCTTGCCAGAACCGGAAGGGCCCATGATGGCGACAAACTCACCGTCATCCACGGTCAGATTCACGTTGCAAAGGGCATGGGTGGCCCCGTCGCCCCCTCCGTACACTTTGCTTACGTCCCGCACCTCCAGGAGGTGAGAAACAGGGTATTCCAGCATGTGGGGTCTCCTGGTTAAACAGTTAAAAAAACAGTGAGAGAAAAGAATGCCTCCGGCGGCGAGGTGTGCCACCTCGAAAGCGGGTTGCGAGTGCGCCTCGTTCCTCGGAGCAAATCACATTCGTTTTTGATTCGATGTTAAACAGGAACCATGTATAAAAACATGTTTATCAAATGTTTCAACAGCTTGCCCCCCCCGGCAGGGCCGCCGGAGGCCTCTTTAACCGGGCTGCCTCCGTGGTTTTATTCGTAAGCCTGACCATGAAAGCCTTTAAAAATCTGTATGACTTTGGCTGGTGTAACACCGGCGGTTTTACTGATGTTGCCGATATCGGTTGCATGATCGCTTTTCGTTGCCCACAGGCGAAGCCCGTCAGCGAATATGACGTGCCCGAGGAACGAGGGCTCGGAGTATTCGCGAACCTGGGTTCCAAGGGCTCAGCCCTTGGCCGCCGGAGGCTCTCCTAAAGGGTTCTCAGCGCCTCGGTGGGGTCGAGCCGGCTTGCTTTGAGGGCGGGAAAAAGCCCTGCGAGCAGAACCACGGCAAGGGTCACCACCAGAGTCCAGGCGGCCATCTGCCAGTTGACAACGGCAGGCCCCACCCCTTTGATCATCACCGGGACGAGGACATGGGCGAGGCCGTTGCCCAGGAGGGTCCCGAAGAGAGCTGCCGCACCGCCCGCCACAAGGGTCTCCAGGAGCATCACCTCCATGATATGGCTCTGGCGAAAACCCATGGCGCGAAAGATGCCAATCTCCCGCACCCGCTCGTTCACCGAGGAGGTGGTGATCATAAAGACGAGGAGCGCCCCGGTGACCATCACAAACACCACGGCGCCAAAGCCGAAGCGTCGGATCATGTCCATGGACTGCATTTTGGACATCACCGCCTGGCTCAATGCCGTCACCCGTGCTCCGGGAAATTTTTCCGCAATCTGGAGCACCAGTTCAGAAACGGGGCACCCCCTGCAGAAGGCCGCGACCTCAACCAACGAGATCTCTCCCTGACGATTCAGGAGCTGCTGCACTTCAGGCAGCGCCCCCAGGAGCACGGCATCGTCGGAGCCACCGGAGGGGTTGAGCACCGCCGTCACGCTAAAAGAGCGTCCCATGATTTGCAGGGTATCGCCAACGGCAAGGCCCAGCTTGGAAGCGACATCGTGACCGGCTACGATCTCACCGGCTGCATCTGGAAACTCCCCGGTGAACGTCCACCAGCTCTTCAGGGCCAGCTCCTCTTCGAGATTGGCCCCCACCATAAGCACACGTTCGTCTCGCACATCCACCACGCCCACGATCTTCGGTGAGATAACGCCCAGGTTCCGGCTGTTTTTGATGGTGCGGATATCGCCAAGGGTGTCCTGCTTAAAATAGCTTGATTCAACCCCCACATCCCCTAAGGCCATGCCACCATACACAAGGGGCAGGCTTTCGCGCTTCGGCATCATCACGATGTTGGCGCCGAAACGATTCAAGCGTTCCTCCACCTGACGGCTCATGGAGTCCGTGACGGCAAACATCGTCACGATGGCGGCCACACCAAAGGTCAGGGTTGAAATCAAAAAAACAAAACGCATGCGTTTGCGACGGATATGACCCAAAACTATATCAAATAGCTTCACGTGCTGCCTCCTTTCGCTGATGCTCTCCGACGCTGTGGGGCATGGTGTTGAGCAGAAAACAATCCGTGCCTGAGGCCTTAAGTGTCTCCACGATACGCCTGGCCGAGGTCTCCCGCCGATCAAAGGTCACCACCAGCCGATTGCCGCCCTGGTCCTCTGCCACGTTTCGTATACCGTCTCCGACAGGAAGCTGGGTAACCGCATGGGCCGCTGCGTCCACCCGGAGGATCACATCATCCAGGTGGCGGGAAGAGAACGACTCCCACACCACGGGAGCCCCCAGGAAGAGCCCCAGGGCAACCACCCCAAGGACCGTTCCCAAAAGGACCTTCACCATTTTAGAGCCCTGTTTCCGATTTCCGGCCAGCACGCGCTCTCGTTTTTCTCGGTATCGTTCCGGATTCCAGGCCACCCCTACCTCCTGTATTCCATGTACCAGAGATTGTCAGTCACAACGGACATGGGGATCTCAAGGTGATCCCCTTTGATCTGCCGCTCCAGAGGCGCTGGGTTGCAACCACCCTTCACCACGTTGATACGCGACAATGGGAATCTCATGCCGCAGTTTTCGCACACCATGACATCGGCCTTTTTCACATACCCCTTGCCTGCCCGATAGCACACATCGCAGGCATCAACAGCCGCACGGATCACGCCGTCGTCACTTCGAACGGTAAAAAACTCAAGGTATTTCCCCTCGCTCACATCCACCCTGAAGAAGTGGGCCTTGTCGTCGCTGATTGAAGACAAAGGAATACGAAGGGTCTCTCCCTCTGGCGTAATAACCTCAAACCGTTTCCCCCCGAAGGAGAAGCCATAGGCCGTCGAAGCGGCCAGAATCAATATCAAAAACAATCCAACTATTTTTCGCATGACGTCACCCCTCTATTCACTCTGTACTGCTTCCGATTTCGATAATAATCGCTTTTTCATCGCATTATAAAAAGCCTTCCAGCTCTCGGTGCTCCCACCGCAGGCAGGCCTTTCCGCCTTGGCACAGCAGGACCCGCCGGCAATTCCCTTTGAAGATGCAGTGATCGCCTCCATCTCCCCGGGCCGGGCATCGACGCTGGCCATCACCCGGGCGGGATAACCGCTCTCTGTAATAGCCAGTGCAATGGATTCAGCAGAAACGCCTGCATCATGCATCACCCGCACCACGCCCTCAGAGGGATCACCCGTAACCAGAGCCCCTGCAGCCACACGCGCCACGCCCTTTGAAATGGTGGTAAGGCACGCACCACAGGTCATCCTCTCCACAAGGTAGAGCGTTTTTTTTCCGGTTTCCTGCGCCCATGCCGACGCCGACACAACCACAACCACAACCACAACCACAACAAAAATGACCGTCAAAACAGCTCCGG
>Ga0209692_10002057_pt1 | contig 23823 bp, 14 predicted proteins | sample tdDd472_FD_187129 | JGI IMG/M metagenome (GOLD analysis project Ga0209692, IMG submission 187129) | Marine sediment microbial communities from the Atlantic coast under amendment with organic carbon and nitrate - tdDd47.2 (SPAdes)... | ecosystem: Environmental > Aquatic > Marine > Coastal >... | reverse complement strand
ACCTGTCCCGCTGCTTGTCCACATTATCGAACTATAATTGGTGGCTGTCGCGTCAGGTATGTAATATGTACCTGTTTCACAGATCTCCGCATCGGCACCTGCATAAGCAGTGGCCTGCAGCGTAATGGTGAGTACCATGTCATCGCTAACATCTGCGCAAGAACCCAGGGCATATGCAGTCAGGGTCAGTGTTACATTACCTGCAGCAATGTCGTTGACTCCCGGTGTATATGTTGCGTTCATCAGGGACGCATCATCAAAGGTACCGTCTCCGGTAGTAGTCCACAACAGGCTTGCATAATCGGCCGCGGTGGCATCGTATAGGAAATAGCTTCCTGCTGTCTCGCAAATCTCAGCATCCTCACCGGCATATACAGTAGCCTGTGGTGTAATGGTGAGCAGCATATCATCGCTGACATCTACACATGATCCATTGGCATAAGCAGTGAGTGTAAGTATCACGGATCCGTCATCAATATCATTATCACTTGGGGTGTATGTCGGATCGATCAGCGTTGGATCATCAAAAGTACCTGTCCCGCTGCTTGTCCACATTATGGAACTATAATTGGTTGCATTAGCGTCAGGTATATAATATGTACCTGTTTCACAGATCTCAGCATCGGCACCTGCATAAGCAGTGGCCTGCAGCGTAATGGTGAGTACCATGTCATCGCTAACATCTGCGCAAGAACCCAGGGCATATGCAGTCAGGGTCAGTGTTACATTACCTGTAGCAATGTCGTTGACTCCCGGTGTATATGTTGCGTTCATCAGGGACGCATCATCAAAGGTACCGTCTCCGGTAGTAGTCCACAACAGGCTTGCATAATCGGCCGCGGTGGCATCGTATAGGAAATAGCTTCCTGCTGTCTCGCAAATCTCAGCATCCTCACCGGCATATACAGTAGCCTGTGGTGTAATGGTGAGCAGCATATCATCGCTGACATCTACACATGATCCATTGGCATAAGCAGTGAGTGTAAGTATCACAGATCCGTCATCAATATCATTATCACTTGGGGTGTATGTTGGATCGATGAGTGTTGGATCATCAAAAGTACCTGTCCCGCTGCTTGTCCACATTATCGAACTATAATTGGTGGCTGTCGCGTCAGGTATGTAATATGTACCTGTTTCACAGATCTCCGCATCGGCACCTGCATAAGCAGTGGCCTGCAGCGTAATGATGAGTACCATGTCATCGCTGACATCTGCACATGATCCATTACCATAGGCCGTTAGGGTAAGCGTAACTGTCCCAGTTGAAATATCACCACTTCCCGGAGTATAGATCGGGTTCTGCACTGTAGTATTATCAAAAGTACCATCACCGGTTGTTGTCCACAACAGGCTGGCATAATTGGTGGCTGTAGCATCAGCAAGGGTATAACTTCCTGCTGTCTCACATATCTCTGCATCCTCACCGGCATAAGCTGTGGGTGCCAGGGTGACCGTCAGTATCATTTCGTCGGTTACATCAGCACATGAGCCGTTACCAAAAGCGGTAAGCATAAGTGTTGCACTACCATTATTAATATCGTTCAATCCTGGAGTATAGGTCGGGTTGAGCAATGTTGGATCGTCAAATAAACCGTCTCCGGAGGTGATCCACATAAGGCCTGCATAATTGCTGGCAGTAGCATCAGCTATCGTATAACTTATAGCTGTTTCGCAGATCTCAGCATCGGCACCGGCATATGCAGCAGGTGCCAGGGTAATGGTCAGCACCATATCATCGCTTACATCGGCACAGGAGCCATTGGCATAAGCTGTCAGGGTTAGTGTTACATTACCTGCGCCAATATCATTAACTCCAGGTGTATATGTCGCATTAAGCAAGGTGGCATCATCAAAGGTACCATCGCCGGCAGTTGTCCACTGCAGACTGGAATATTCGGTGGCCGTAGCATCGCCAATAAAATAGCTGATTGCAGTCTCGCATATTTCTGCATCTGCCCCTGCATAAACTGTTGCCTGAGGCGTAATGCTTAGTATCATATCATCATAGACATCTGCACAGGAACCATTTCCATAGGCAGTAAGTGTCAGCACTACGAAGCCATCATCAATATCATTCTGACTTGGCGAATAGACCGGATTGATCACGGTAGGATCATCGAATGAACCTGTTCCGCTTGTTGTCCATAGTAAGGATGCGTAATTGCTTGCGCTTGCATCAGGCACCTGGTATGTTCCTGTTTCACAGATCTCAGCATCAGCACCCGCATAGGCTATAGGAGCAAGTGTGATCGTCAGGACCATGTCGTCAGTTACATCAGCACAGGAGCCATTACCATAGGATGTCAGGGTCAGCGTAACTGTTCCTGTAGCTATATCGTTGACACCAGGTGTATAAATCGGATTCTGTAGGGTTGCATCATCGAAGGTACCATCCCCGGAGCTTGTCCATAACAAGCTGGCGTATTCCGTAGCTGTTGCATCGCCAAGGAAATAGCTTCCCGCTGTCTCGCATATCTCAGCATCTACACCTGCAAAGGCTGTTGGAGCAGGGGTAATGGTAAGTAGCATGTCATCACTGACTTCTTCACATGTATTCGTTCCATATGCTGTAAGAGTAAGTACTACAGATCCATCATCAATATCCGTCTGACTTGGGGTGTAAACGGGGCTGAGCAAGCTTGGATCATCAAATGTACCTGTACCATTGGTAGTCCAAAGTAATGAGCTATAGTTGGTGGCTGTGGCGTCAGGAACCAGGAAAGTTCCGGTTTCACAGATCTCAGCATCAGCACCTGCATAGACTGTTGGAGCTAACTCAATGGTCAATATCATGTCGTCGGTAACATTCGGGCAACCTGCTGCGCCATATACCGTTAATGTCAATGTAACTGATCCGGCTATGATGTCACCAGGACCAGCTGTATAGGTTGGATTAACCAATGAGCTGTCATTAAAGCTTCCGTCACCACTGCTTGCCCAATATAAACTATCATAGTTGACCGCAATAGCATCACCTAAGTAATATGGTGTATTCTCGCAGGTGACTCCATCGGGACCCGCTGAAACTATCGAACCAGGATTTACGATTACCTCAAGTATCACGGTATCGCAATCGGGAGGAGTATTGTTGTCGCATACTACAACTTCCAGCAGATCCGGCCCAATGAAACCCGGAGCGGGTTCATAGGTGAAACAGGTGTCACCCGGAGTAGGATCACTCCATGTTGATCCGCTGCCAGTCAGTATTGTTACTGCGCTGACATCGAGGGGATCCCCCTGTGGATCAATAGCATCAATACAGATGTCAAGATCATTGTCGGCACAGGTAGCCAAGCCAACAACCAGTCCACCAACGGAAGGAAGTCCGTTGGCACCAAGAATAATTGGACTTGGTGTTTCGGTTATTATGGTGAAGTAGTTTTCGTTATTAAGTGTTATACCATCGAAAGTAACCAGGGTGCCTGTATATGAAGTGGCATCGATTATTGTAGCTCCGCTGCTAAAATCATTGTCGGTATCGACAAGTAGCTTGTACTTATAATCTGCGGTCCCACTCAGTGATAGTCCCGTAATGGTAAAGCTCATGTTGAGTGTACCGGGATCCCCTACCCTTTGTATATACCATTCCCTTGATATACGTTTACTTCCTGCCAGGCTGGCAGGAACTTCGTTGGTTTGTTCTGCAAGTGCAGCATTGTCATGACCTACCATGAGGTAGTCTCCATCGTCGAGACTTGATGGGCTATCCAATAAAATATTACCCATCCCATTTTGCCCGGTACCATCACCGCTGCCTGTGTTGATACTATTTGAAGAGGATTGGTTCAAGCCAGTATTGTTGTCACGGCCAATACCAAACACATCATACCAGTATGAAGCATTAGACCATACAGTAACGGCATCTGAACTTATATAACTACCTGCTGAGGGATTAAGTGTTATACCATATTTAATAGCCAGGTATGACTCTATTTGTTTTCTATCTGCATCGGTATGGGATGCAGGGTACATGATAAGTTCAGCGATCTTGCCATTGAAATAATCAGGATTGGCAGGGTCTTCCGAACGTGCCACGTAAGGAGGTGCATTGAAAAGGGTATAGTTACCGCTCCCTACCAGGGATGTCGTAGTATGAAAATTACCGTCGATATAGGACTTATGTCCTGAGGCTGCTTGTCCATCCACGATCTCCACAACAGCTATCCGTGCGGTACTTGCACCCATGCTGCCTGTAGATTGAAAATAATTCAACCCGTCATTATTACCTGTTGCCAGCTGATCACCCTTTGCCATATATCCGTTATTTAAGACTCCGTCAGCCGGGCTTATCAAGGTGCTTTCGAAAAGGGTATTATCTCTTTTTACAACGGCGTACAATGTCTGGAAGGTGATTGCAAAATCACCGGTCATAAAGTCTCCTGCACCGTCAAAATCTACCACATTTTGAAAGTTTATAGCTTCGACCCCCGTTTGAGGATCTCCGGATATGGTGAAATTGTTAAATCCTGTCTGGTCACGCCATTCGGTCAGTGTTCCAGTGGCAGGCAAGGCAAATGAATTACCTTTTAGCCAGAGGCTTACTCCGGGCACGCCGCCCGGTTCCGGTCCACTGGTAATAAAGGTGAATACGACCCCATCAGCCAGGGTCAGCCCGGGAAATGTAAGATAGTTACCATTAACGTTTGCAGAGTAAACATCAATAATACCGTCCGTAAAATCACCATTTCCATCTGTGTCGATCATTATTTTATAATCTCCTGGCTTAGTAGCACTTGTTGTTATGCCTGTCAGGTCGAACCGTAAGTCAAGCGTACCCACATCGCCGGTGTGAACCACTTTCCATTCACGGCCCAGGCGTAATGATCCATCGAGCGAGGGTGGAATATCGGTATCCTGTTCAACTAATGCTGCATTGTCGTTTCCGATGACCAGGTATTCATTGTTGTCTAGTGCGCTTGGAGTAAAAAGTACAATGTTCCCCGCACTGGGCTGGCCAACACCAGTTCCACTTCCAGTATTCATGCTGTTCGAAGTATCTTGTGTGAAGCCGGTCAGATCGTCCCTTCCAATCCCGAATACATCGTTCCAATATGTAGTTTCGTCAAATATCGTAGCGCCCGTGGCACTCACATAAGCTCCTACAGAAGGATCCAGTGTGATCCCATATTTAAGGGCCAGGTAGGATTCGATGCGCTGAACATCAGCTGGTGCCAGTATGTTTGGGTATACTAAAAGCTCTGCCACCCAGCCACTATCCAGGCCGTGTGTTGGCCCGGGTCCTCCACCTACGAAGGTATAATCGATACCTGCCACAGGACTATGCGTTCCTGTGTTCTGGAGTAGTCCATTCCGATATGTTGTTACATTAAAAAGATTATCCTGTGTAATTGCATTCAGGTACATAGTCCTATTGGTAGCAGGACCTCCGGGCACATTCTGAATTGGTCCAACCTGATCATTGACATACGCACCGGATACACTTATCAGTTTACCTTCAGCGTTTTGGTTGGCGGCATCAAGTTGAGCTACTGCTGCCAGGTCAACCAACCTTTGATATGAAACCAGGAATAAGTGATGCTCGGCGTTGGCATCCCAGAGTGCCTGTCCGGAAAGGGGACCACTGTTGGGTGTGGGATAAACCAGTTCATCGTCATTATTTGGAGGGCCACCTATTCCATCAAATTGTAGTGCAGGATTAAAGTTCAGCCCGTCCTGATATATAATCGGTTGCCTTGCAGTAGCATTCTGTCTTAAGACCTTGCCAAAAGGACTTTGATCATGCCATTCCTCAATTGGAGTGCCTGCACCGCCTGAATATACGATGCCCGAGTCGGCTCTAAACCACACCGTATAGCCCGTGACACCAGCCGGGTCATCTTCAAGTACGAATCCTAAAGATCCACCTCCCGGGGGATCATCATCGGGATTGATTACACCAATAGGGGAATTGATCGATCCAGTCTCGATTGAAAGATTTTCAAAAATACTGTTTTGCCCAAATAAGAAAAAAGGAAGCAAAAGGATTAACGTAAAGAGTTTTTTCATGCCAGAAAAGTTTATGTCATCACATAATATGCGCAGACCACCTAAGGTCTTTGTTTGATACTAATTTAAACACACTCAATGTGTTTCCTAATTATAAAAATATTGCCACCCTAAAAGTGATGGCATTATTAAACTTTCGTCCCGATAAAGAGTTTGTATTCTTGTCCTTGTTCCTTTTTCTCTTTATCTTGGTAAAAATGTAGTTTTGTATCAAATCTTCATTTACGCCTACAGTGTTAACATAGCACTTACGTTCTCCCGAGTGATATCCCCAGCAGCAATCCTCTTTCAAATGTCTTTTCGTTTTTAATAATGGTATGGCCCATTCCCTATTAATTGTTCCCATAACTTCCGATAAAAGCAGTCTGGTGGAGCAACTCACAAACATATAGGGGTGTTGAGGCATAATCTTCATTTCATTTATCTCAATATTGTACAATTTACATTTCTGACATTTCTGTTTCCTAAGGCCCTTTTAACTTCTATTTCTAAGAGTCGGCAAGGATATTTTAGAAAAAAACAATCTAATAATTGTACACATATATTATGTGTGAATGCATATAACTTTGCCAAACTGACAATTTCAAGATATGCATTGCACCCATAATAATAACTTCGCTACAAGCGCAGGCTTAATACTGAAAAAAATATCTGAAATAATCGCAATTTAATTAATGTTAATAAGGGTTTTTACTACCTAGCTTTGACAAATATAGACCAAAACAAATCTTTTCCAGATTTTCAATAATTAACTTATTAAAAATAGATTGTGAATAACCTAGTACTATGCCCTCCTCTCTAAAGTGTTGATAAACAAGAGGAAAAGTCAATTTTCTTGGTAGATCCATCATTATCAATCTTTACCAGGAAACACAAATCACATAACATTAACATCAAACAAAATAAGCTATTTGATAAATCTAATAGTTGCAATATCAGTGATAGACGGCTCGAGAATTCCGGTGGCATCAAGGAAAAGAGAAATGGTTTTTTTTTTGTTAGATAGTGTTAAATAGCCTCTGGAATTTTTTGTAAAAATATTACCTTTGTACTCCCCAAGAATGTGAATTCTGGGTTCTGTATTCGGTATTTTCAATTGTATTTCTAACGTTTAACATACAATTATATATTGTAAATACAGAAAATCGAATTAAAAATTTAGTACAGGATGTAGCGCGTCCCGACGATATTTCCCAACCAATAGAATTACAATCCTTTACAGCGTTTTCTTAAAACATTTGGGTATTACTTAAAACTTTATGTAATATTTGTGTAATCTCTCCTGGTTATTCTCTTTTATCTAAACCAGTCAACATCCTGATGAAGGTTTTAAGTTAGAGTAAACTGTTTGAGAATATTCTGTTATGCCAGGTATGTCTGTTGGACTCTCCAACATTTTACCTATTCCCCATTCAAACCATACAAAGCCCATTCATCCTATTGTTTACTCCATTCATCCGAAAGTCATTTGATATAGACTTCGCCTATTATACATTTGAAGCCAAAGGATTATCATTTTATAAATTAAAAACAGATTATCATGAGTCTAAATGTATATAGGTATCAATTAAAAATTAAAGAGTTATTTCTTATTGTAGTTCTGTCTATGATTGCAACTGAGTTTTATGGTCATGATGATATTAAAAAGGAAACCGTTAATATCACCATGAAGGATGGAACAAATCTAGCCTCCGATATATATATTCCGACGGAGGGAGACGAACACCCAACTATTCTAATTCGGACTCCATATGGGAAGCAACAGCACGTTTACGAAGGGGAATATTTTGCTTTCAACGGATATGCAGTTGTGATCCAGGATACTCGTGGTAAATGGGATTCTGAAGGGGAGTATTTGCCATTCTTAAATGAGAAGGATGATGGAATTGAAACCATAGAATGGATTTCTGAGCAAGAGTGGAGTAATGGAGATTTGGGGATGTGGGGATCTTCATATCTTTCTTATTGTGCCATTGTGGCTGCTACAGATAACCCTCCGGCATTAAAAACAATCTTTGTTATTTCAGGATGGTTGGATGGTAAGAAAGTAATAAACCCGGGTGGCACAATGCATCTGATGTTAAACCTTGCCTGGATACTTCATGAAGAAACTCAGAGGGTAAGGTCAATCAGGAATTATGATCTGGTTGAGCTGTTTGAATATCTTCCTCTTGTCGACGTATTTAATTCAATTGGAATAGACAGCAAGATTTGGACACCTGATTATGATATTAGAACATTAAACGAAACCATGACTGCCACTCAAATCAATATTCCCATTTTTCATGTTTCAGGGTGGAATGATTTTGTGTGCAATTCAGCTCTTGAAGTTTATAATCAAACCTCAATTGAGTCTTCAAATCAAAATAAGCTCTTAATTGGTCCGTGGTTTCACGATCAATTACAAACAGATTATACAGAGGTTGGGGATGAGGATTTTAGCCCTGAGAGCATTATGGGAAGGGGGAATTTATGCAAATTATCGATAGACTGGTTTGATCATATTCTCAAAGAAAAAAACCCAAAATTGGATAACGAGCCGGATGTTAAACTGTTTGTTATGGGTGAAAATAAATGGAAAGAATTTGATCAATGGCCTCCTGAGGATATTAAATATCAAAAATTGTATTTATCCAGCACTAATGGTGCTAATACCTCAAATGGTGATGGTAAGCTTTCCCTTAATTTTTCAGATATCAGTGCAAGCGATACATTTATTTTTGATCCAATGAATCCGGTACCAACCTATGGAGGTGCTAACTTTCATTTCTTTTTACATACCATTGGAGTAAAAGACCAATCTGAGATTGAAGAACGTGATGATGTACTTGTGTACACAACGGATGTACTTACGGACACTTTGTATATCATTGGACCATTGGAGCTTGCACTATTTGCTTCAAGTGAGGGGCCTGATACTGATTTTACTGCTAAACTGGTAGAAGTAAGAGAGAATGGTTATGTAAGGATCATACAAGAAGGCATTATACGGACCAGCTATAGAAATTCGCTAACCAATAGGGACATGCTTGAACCGGGACAAGTTTATGAATTTAGAATTGACATGGGGGCTACTGCTATTCAGATACCAACAGGAAGCAGGCTTGGTGTTGAAATATCAAGTAGTAATTTCCCCAAATACGACAGAAACCCAAATACGGGAGAGGATGCCTTTAAGGCAAAAAATCTGGAAGCTGTAAAACAAACTATATATCATGGTAATAAATATCCATCGTATTTATTATTACCGGTTTTGGATGCAGAACATAGTAATTAATGCAAAAAAAGAGTCCTAAATATTTTATGATAGCACTATAATCACAATAATAAATGCAAAATTCAATAAGGAGATAAAGCCATGAAAAAGTTACTAGCAATTCTAATTATTATAATCCCAGTCCTGGTGCACGCTCAGGATAACAAGAAAAATACAGGTTTGGAATTTTATGAAAGTGGAAAATCAGAGTATTATTCAGGAAACTATGATGAAGCAGCTGATAGATTGAAAAGTGCCATTGAACTTGATGGTACCAATTCTGATTATTATTTGTGGCTGGGTAAAGTATATCTGGCGAAACTAGATGAATCCAGTTTTTTTGAAAAGGGAATCCTATCGGGGAAAGTCATGGATAATTATCAGAAAGCAATAAAAATAAATCCAGCTAATATCGAAGCAAGAATTCATCTTGCAAATTATTACATCTATGCACCGTCAATTGCCGGTGGAAGTACAAAGAAAGCTAAGGAACAGGCTGAGGAAATCAATAAATATGCTCCTGAACAAGCATTGATGTTATATGCTAATATATATTCCCAGGAAGGTGAATATAATCTTGCTATAGAAGAATATAAAAAATATGTAGCATTGCATCCTGAAGATGTTGATGCTTACTATCAGTTTGGTATGTTTTATCAAGCATTAGAAAGATTTGATGACGCAACCGAAATGTTTGAAATGGCCATCAAGATTGATGATAAAGCATATGGCTCACTTTACCAGATCGGCAGGACTGCAATCTTCTCAGGAGAAAATATTGACAGGGGTATAAACTGCTTACAGGAATATATAGAGGTCAATCCTGGCTCACCCAATCCCGGATTAGATTCAGCTCACTGGAGACTTGGAATGTTATATGAAAAGAAGGGTAAAATGAAATTGGCAAGGAAAGAATATAGTATTGCTGCAGATTTAAATCCTGATGAAATTAAATATAAAGAAGCCCTTGAAAAAATCAGTTAAAGCATTTTATATTATTATTAAGCTCAGAAAATTAGCTGCTTTGATAATTTTGTATATTGTATCTTGATTTATATTATTTCCTATCAGTTGGGCATACAACAATCGTTGCTTATTATCATGAATGAGAAGGGTAAAATAGAAAATTCAGGAAGCTGGGGTTGGTCAGACATCAAGTACGTGTCTATTGGAATAATAGTAATAACAATAATTATTTCATTATTCGACTTTCACCCGAATCTTTATTTTTGGTTTATTGAGATACTTAGAAACTTAGTGATTTCAGCAAGTATATCTTTCACCATATTTTTTCTAAGCATCATCCTTCGGGTAAATAAAGTTATTTTAAAATGGAGCTATTTTCTTTTAACAACCATATTGTTTGCCTTTGGAGGCTTCCTGGGTGGCTTGATTGCGTGGGGCATAAATGATCTGTTATTTGGATTTAACATTACCCATCCTGTATTTTATTTCATCATTACTTCTGCTCTGGCTATAATATTTGGACTTATAGTCTATGGATATATATCTATCCAGGATAAGTTTAAAAAGACTGCAGCAAAATTGGCCGAGAAAGAAATTGTTGAACAAAAGTTGATAAATCTCAAGACCAAAGCTGAACTTGAAGCACTTCGGGCCAAGGTGAATCCGCATTTCTTTTTTAATACATTAAATTCAATAGCCAGTCTTATTCCTGAAAATCCTGAAAAAGCTGAGGAGATGGTAGAGCGATTATCCCATTTATTCCGCTATACTCTTGATACGAGTTACCATGAACTGGTTAAATTATCAGAAGAGATGGAATTCATCAATGAATACCTGGAGATTGAAAAGGTAAGGCTTGTCGAAAGATTAAATTATAAATTAGAATTCGATGATAAGCTTGTAGATTTTAGTATTCCCGGAATGCTTTTGCAGCCTTTAGTCGAGAACAGTATAAAGCATGGAATTTCACATTTAAAAAGAGGGGGAGAAATAAGTATTAGCTGTAAAAAGGAAGACGAAAATTGTGTCATTCAGATAGTGGACTCAGGAGTTGGTTTCGATAAATCTACCATTACAGAAGGATTTGGGTTAAATGGAGTTAAGGAAAGATTGAACTTGCATTATAAATCAAGATACGACTTAAAAATTGATACTGTAAAAGGTGTAAAAATCATCCTTACACTACCAATGATGAATTAATAGCAAAGTGAAATATAAAGCCATACTTATCGATGATGAACCTTTGGCATTACAAAGGTTGGAGAAACTCTTAATGCCCTTTAAAGAGGATATAGAAATAGTTGCAAAAGCCACTAATGGAGCAGATGCAATTGATGTTATTGATGAATTAAAACCTGATGTGATATTTCTGGATATCCAAATGCCTGAACTTAATGGATTTGAAGTCCTGGAAAAAATAAAACATCAAACCTTTGTAATATTTTCAACTGCCTATGATGAATATGCACTCAAAGCTTTTGAGACAAATTCCATTGATTATTTATTAAAACCTGTTGATCAGAAGAGATTAAAAAAAGCAATTGATAAATTGAAAATCATCACCGGAAATAAATTTGATGATTTTCAGAATCAACTTCAAGAAATGCTGGAAAAGATAAGAATCCCATCTAAAAGAATACAGGTTAAGAAAGGCGACAAAATAAAATTAATTCCTGTTAGTGAAATCTACTTTTTCTCAGCAGATGAGAAATATATCAGCGTGAAGACCTTTGACAATGCATACCTGATTGATAAAACTTTATCTGTATTGGAGATAGAACTGGATGATAATTTTGTCAGAATACACAGGGGGGCTATTGTAAACCTGAATTATATTGAAGAAATTGTCAGAATGTATAAAAGTACCTACCGTGTTAAAATGAAAGATGACAAGAATACTGTACTTCCGGTGAGCAGACAATCAAAATATAAATTGGGTCTTTGATTGTTTTGAAGTGCCAACGATACTGGTATTCCAGCCATGAATTATCATTTAATGATTCTAATATTAAGAAGAAATCCTATTTTGGCGGTTGTGGAAAATGGATTATTTTTGCGATGGATTACAACGGGATGTAGCGCGACCCGACATATTTTTAATATGTATTTAATATCCAACTTTTTATAACGTATTCTTAAAACATTTTAACTCTTCCTTAAAACATTTTAAAGGTTTTATAAATTTTACTAGTGTATGAGGATCAATCACCAGTAGACAGTAGGCGGTTTAGCTAAAAACAATTGGTATCTCAAATGTAACTTTCGTTCCAGTGGGGATGTTATTATCATCTTTCAGATCCTGGATATCCAGTGTAATTTTCTTTTTCTGTTTTTTATTCAGCACCTGGATACGTTCAAGGGTGATGGTTGTTGCCATTGATTTATGGTCCTTGTTTTGTTTGAATAGTATTTCCTGTGCTTTATCCCTGCCAATGCCATCATCTTCCACATCAAACCTGATTTGTTGATCATTTAACACAAAACTGATATGGAGGTTTCCTTTACCTTTTTTATTCTTAAAACCATGTTCTATGGAATTCTCTATAAATGGTTGAGCAAGCATAGGAGGAATTTTCATAATTTCAGGATCAAGCGTTTTATCAATTTCAATGGAATAATCAAATTTATCAGGGAATCGAACTTTCTGTAGTTCAAGATAGTTTTTAATAGTGCTTATCTCATCTTCAAGTAGAACATATTCTTCAACTGAACTGTCCAGGATATTTCTGACAAGCTTTGCAAATTTTAAAAGGTATTTTCCAGCTTCAGCAGATTTTTCATAGATTATTAAATCATGAATACTGGAAAGAGAATTAAAAAGAAAATGTGGATTCATCTGTGAACGGAAGAGTTTTTGTTGGAGAAGCAAGTTCCTTTGGTGTTCACGAAGTTTGTTCTGACGGACTAATACAATGGCTAATATAACAATCAATATTACGAGTCCAACCAGACCAAATAAAATGATCCTGGATTGACTTATCCGAAAGTCTTTAAACTCATTTTCTTTTGACAGATTATCAATCTGTTGATCTTTTCGCTCTGATTCATATTTGGTTTGCAGTTCAATTTGTTCACGGTTTCGCATGAGTTTGTTGAGGGTATCTCTGGCTTTAGAATAAGCAATATAATATTCAAGCTCTTCATAAACCCTTGTCTTTTTTTCATTTATTTGATAGAGTTTATGATATATCGACTCCCCATATATCCACATCATCTCTTTCACAAACTTGATGGGTAAAGGGACATACAGTTCTGAGCCATAAGACACTATATATTTCAGTGAATCATGCCTGTGCCATGAATTCCTGTTTATCATCTCTTTGAAGATTCTTTCAGATTGCAGGTAATACTTTTCCGCAATATTTAATTCGCCATTTTCATAATAGAAAGATCCCAGGTTATTAGATACATACATAGTCCAGAATAAAAAACCATTTTTATTATACCACTCAAAAGCGGTCTGTAGATAAGATATAGTTGTATCAAATTCACCTTCTGAATAATGAAGATCTGCCAACCATATTAAAGCACGATATTTCTGTGCTTGTACACTTGGATCTTCACCAGGATATGCCAGTGCATTATGAAAATACACTTTTGCGCTGTCAGTTTCACCAGTTACGTAATAACCAACACCAATACTCCATGTCATGCATATTATTTCGGTAATTCCAAAATTATATTTTTTCATAGCCTCAAGAACTTTAAGATCCATCTCAAGATTTTCATCGAATCCCATCAAATAGTATGTCTCAATAAGGCCCCTATGCACACTTATGGTATCTCTCACATTACCAACAGTAGCACCTCCTTCCAGGTGTTTCCGAAACTGATCCAATGCCATGTTAGCATATTCAATCGTTTTTTCATAATTTCTAGCAAAGTAATGCGTTGTAGCGATATCATAACATACCCATGCCGAGGTGTGTTTCTTATCTAGTTTTTCGTAACTGGACAGGGCCTCAAAGTAATTGTTCAGTGCCTGTGGGTAATTACCCTGGTGCCGATAAAGGTGTCCGTAATTCCGAAACCCATCAGCAATTCCCTTTTCGTAATTCAGTTCCTTTGCCAGGCTCATGGCCTCATCAGCATAATGTTCACTCAAATCAAACTCTTTAAAAAAAAGGGAAACGGATAGGTTATTTAATGTATTGACCCGCTCTTCAGTCAGCTGGTCAGGCAAAACCAGTAGAAGACTGTCGACATTATAGGTTTCCAGGTTGATGTATTTTTGTGTAAAGGACAGGAGGGAATAGGAAATTAGCAATAATATGAGGAAAGTTCTTTTAGACATAATGTTTAGTTTCCCGTGATTCTGTCAAACAATTCCAGCAATTGTTCGCGTTTACGGGAAGCTACCGGTATTTTGCTTTCATCAGAAAGGATAATGTATCCACCATCTGACTTTTCAAATCGTTCTATGTGGATCAGGTTTATCAGAAATGATTTATGTACCCTAAAAAAACCATACTCATTTAACATTTCATCATATTCTTTCAGGGTATTGGATACCAGGATTTCATTCCCCTTTATTAAATGAAAATTTGTATAATTGTCGTTGGATTCACAATATCCGATATCTTGTATTTTTATCAGGTAAATATTGTCGAAGGTTTTGAGGACGATCTTTTTTTTAGACGTATCATCAGTTTGCATATTATTTTCAAGAGCACCTAGTTGTGTATTCAGTTCTTTCAGTACAAGCTTTTCTGCTTTGTTCACCGCCCGGGCCAGGTCTTCAGGATCAACAGGTTTGAGAATGTAGTCCAATGCACTGAATTTAAAAGCTTTAATAGCATACTGATCGTAAGCAGTGATAAAAATAATCTTGAAATCGATAGGTTGGAGATTGTTCAAAAGGTCAAAGCCTGTGCCATCATCCATCTTTATATCTAATAATATAAGATCGGGCCGGTGTTTTTTGATGGCTTCCACACCAGTTTTAACACCTTCGGCAAAGGCCACAACTTTTATGTTTGGGCAATGCGTAGCAACAAGTTTCTTCAAAGAATGACGCATATGAGCCTCGTCATCGATGATGATGGTACGGAGCATTTTAGATGCAATTTTTTTCTTAAAGATAAGCATAAGTGGTTAAATTTCAAATCCCAAACACCAAATTTCAAACAAATTCCAAGCTCCAAGCTCCAAACTCATTTTATTTTAACAACTTTCTTCGTGGCCCTCTGATCACCTACCTGTACGTGGATGAAGTATAATCCTTGTGGAAGACTCGATACATCAATTGTGTTATCTAATAATTCTCCTGCAAACACTTTCTGACCTGTTTGATTGTAAATTATTACTTCTTCTATTGTTGCACCATCTTGGCAGGAGATATTCAGAATATCCTTAGCTGGATTAGGATAAATTGAAATATAGTCATTGAAATTTATGTACTCAATTGATGAAGCACAAGCTGTTTCTACTTCAGTTTGGCTATTGCATCCTGGAGAATTATCATTAATAGTAATTGTTCCACTTGGATTTGCTAAGTAGTCACACACAATTTTTATTTCGCAGGTGGATAATGCATCATTATAATAAATAAACAAACTATCAATTGAGGCTGCAGCAATATTATCTAATCCCGTTAAACTTGTCAGGTTATTGTTATCTATAATGCTAAGATATCCCCCGATAGAAGTCACGGCTTCCAAACCTGTTAAAGTATTAAGAGATGGGTTACCAGCATTAAGAATGGAAACACCATTGTCATTATAATATCCAATTATTAGATCCCCTTCAATAGAAGTCAGCTTTGCAAGTCCTGACAAACTTGTCAAGTAGTCATTACAATAAATTTCAAGGTTTCCCCCGATTAAAGACAGATTATTCAAGCCTGTTAAACTTGTCAGTGATGGATTACCCCATCTGTACAAGCCACCAAACATAGTGCAATGATAATATCCGATTTTTAGATTCCCTCCAATAGAAGTCAGGTTTTCAAGGCCTGTTAAGCTTAACAGGGAAGGATTACCTTCTATTGTAATATCTCCTTCGATAGAACTTAGGTTATCCAGTCCTGTCAAATCAACTAGGGAATTATTGCCACCAAATCCATAATAATCATATCCTATAATCAGGCTTCCTCCAATAGAAGCAAGGTTTTCTAATCCAGTTAGGTTGGAAAGGTTGTCAACATCATAAAGCCACAAATTACCCCCGATGGTGTTTAAGTTGTCCAATCCTGATAAATTAGCAAGGGCATCATTGTGCTTGATCTGAAGATTTCCACCTATAGAAGTGACATTGTTAAGTCCTGTTAAGCTGTTCAAGGAGACATTGCCAACGAAAGGACCGCCAATTAATATACCTCCTCCAATTAAGATTAGGGTTTCAAGCCCTGCTAAACTGGTCAGCGTCGTATTGTGTGTAATGCTCAGACTGCCACTGATTGAAGCCAGGCTTTCAAGTCCGGATAGGCTTTCTAATGCACCATTGGCATAAATAAAGAAATCACCACCAATGGAATCCAGGTTTTCAAGTCCTGTTAAACTGTTTAGTGAGGGATTGCCGACATAATTTATATCAAAAGTACCTACCTCCAGATTGCCTGAGATATAAGTTAAGTTCTCAAGTCCTGTTAAATTAATCAGGATATCATTTAATACAATAATTAGGCTTCCTTCTATGGAAGTTAAAACATTTAAACCGTTTAAATTGCTTATATCATCACCAATTATCCTAACATCCCCCTCTATCTCTGTACAAGTAGGGTAGTTGGTTTGAAAACTGTCAATCTGAGCTTGATTAGTAAATGTAATTCCACCAGGCAGGCAGGGTTGAGATGAAACCGTAATCTGACAGAAAATCAGAACAAAGATTATTATCGTAAACTTTTTCATGACAGTTTGTTATATGTTGACAGTTGACAGTAGGCAGTAAACTGTCAACCGTCTACTGTCAACTGGTTTAATGTTTAATTATTTTCCTGGTTTGTATCCCTTCTTTGGTTTGTAATACACAGAAATAAATTCCTGCCGGTAAAGTGGATCCATTAAAGGCAACCTTTTGTTTGCCTTGTTGCTGGAATTTATTGACAAGAGTTGCAATTACCCGCCCGCTCAAATCAATAATTTTTATGCTGACAGATGAATTATCATATAAGACATATTCTATTTGAGTGCTTGATTCCATCGGATTTGGAGATATAATTAATTTATTTGTAAGCATTTTCCCTTCTGTAATTGCAGCAGGAAAAGAGAAGAATTCACTCACATCATATGTAATAGGGTCATGTAAATAAGCCCCTGTTCCATTTTGATGGACACTAAGTTTAAGCTGATTCCACTCAGGGATGTATTGCATAAACATCAGACTCGAGGCACCCCCATTTGAGTAATCTCTCATCAGGTCCCAGTTTTGCTGTGACCCGATATTTGTTCCTGGCCCCATGTTATTTACAATATCTAAATAGCGCCCGCAATAATTTCTGTTGTCATTTCTTTTTATTTGGGAATTGGCAGCATAAAGATTATCTCCTGGAATAGTATCGTTATAGCTATTTGTCCGGAATGTAATAAATGGCTCTTGGGGAGCTACTTCGGCAACAAGAGCGATAAGGCTGTCATAAATTGCGGTAGATGGAGCTAATGCTGAAAAACTCCAACCATCACTATATCCCTGTGGATTTGAACTGATTGCATCACGGATATCCAGCATATTGTTTACCCCATCCTGATTATAATCACTTGATTCCAGGGCTTTCCGGAAAGTGAATTTTATAGGTTCATAGCCTTCCGTAGTATCAGGAACCCAGGGATAAGGTCCCATACCGTTCGAGAACATTGAAAGTCCGTTAAGATTGATCCCGTTATTAGGCCCCATTTCTCCTGCATATCCAATGGAAAGCCAGGGTTGTTGGTCAACCTCAAATGGAATATGAATAACAATTACAGCGTTATCATAAACGTATTGCATGTTCGCCCAATACCCATCATAATGCCTTGATATTACCGAACAACCATCCAGGTCTGTACCCGCAGTTGCTTCATTCCAGTTCATAAAGGTGGAACAGTTGAAACCTGATTTCCCTTTATTAAAAGGCCAATAACCGAGGTCATGCCAACAATTTGCTGCCAATATATCCAGGTAACTGTAGCCGGCGGTATTCCACCCAGCTGCGTCCATACCATCTATAATGGCGCGAGCTTCATCCTGGTAAGCCGAATCAATCTGAATGCTAACTCCCTCTTCGATTAAATCTTTTGCAGCTTGCCAGTCATCTACACCAAAAAAAGGAATCATAAATCCTTCAACCAATGAATGAATTTTATCCCCTATGAGGTAACCATAGGCAAATCCACGTTCTTCACTGTTGCCCCAGAGTTTAACAATCGTAACATTGTTTGTGTCGGAAAGGATCTCTCCATTTACTGTTTGTGAAAAAAGATGAGCTGTTGATCCGAGAAACAGAATGAGAATGATAATAGATTTTTTCATGACTTTATCTTTTTAATTATACAATTTAAAGATACGCCATCAAAAAGGTGAAAATGAAGTAAATGAGTAAACGCACAGGTTGAGTGAGGGAACGTTTATTTTGTAGATAGTGTACGGTAGGCAGCATGACCTGTCATGAATAAGCTTGACGATTTTAGTTTCTTTTAGTTTGACCTCAGTAGTTGAATCGAATATCTCCGAGATCTGTCCTTAGAATATTTGCATTGGAGTATCCGAACTTTGTGATATTTCTTGTAAATTAGTACTCAAATTGTTAAGGCTAAAATAAATTTATCAAATACCAGAAGTAACGATTCTAATTAGTTGATTAAGTGTTGATTATAGAGTTTTAGGCGGGATGTAGCGCAGCCAGGTTAGCGCGCCACGTTCGGGACGTGGAGGCCGGGAGTTCGAATCTCCCCATCCCGACAAAGTAAAAACCCTGTATGAAAATACGGGGTTTTCAATTTTCTGGGATGAAAACTTGTTTTCAATCCAATGGAAATGAAAAGCACGATTATGCGCAAAGCGCATCAGGGTTTTTACTTTGTACCCCTCCCTCCGAGATCACCGAAGGTAATCTCTAAGAATATTCAAAATACAATGTGCAGTATTCAATATTCAAATTATTAAAGGCGTAGCCTTGAGGGATTTTTGGTTGATCCCCACCCTGAGATCAGCGAAGCTAATCCCCCTTCTATTAAACCCTAAGCTCTAAATCCTAAATTCTAAATAAACTCCAAATACCAAAATCCAGACTCCAAATAAATTTCAAACTTCAAAATTCAAAGAGATTAAAATTAATATTGAAAGTGCTTATCAGTATGATGTTGCTGTCATTAAAGGAGGTCAAATTCGTGACTTATCACTTCTTTACTATCTTCTCCACCATCAATTTCTCATCAATCATCACCTTCACAAAATAAACCCCTTGTGGCAAGCCTGAAATATCAACCACCGTCTGTGGCTCCGTTATTTGCTGTGTGATGAGTTTTTGACAAATAAGGTTATAAATAGCCAGGGTAGTATTCTTTTTGGTTGTATAAGGTAATTTTATGGTGAATATGTTGTATGATGGGTTGGGATAAATCCTTAGGCTGCATTCTTCAATCAACTCTTCGCGCGATACAATGCCACAAGCATCTTTAACTTCTTCTTCGGAATTACATCCACTTGCATTGTAATAAATTTCAATTGCACCAGTCGGACTAACAAGGTAGTCACATATACTTTTTACCTCACACGATGATAAGTAATAATTCCCGTTTATTGAAAGGTTCTCAATTGAAGCAGCCTCAATATAATCAAGTCCCGAAAGGCTATGAAGCCCATCATTATTAATGATATGAAGATCTCCATCAATGTTATTTAGGCTAGTCAATGCTTCAAGACTACTCAAAGCATTATTGTTTTCAATGATCAGGTCGTTTCCAATAGATGAGAGGTTATTGATCCCTGATAAATCTTCAATACTTGCATTCTCCTTAATAATCAAAGAGCTTCCGATAGAGTTAAGATTCTGCAGCCCGACCAGATTAACAAGGCTATCATTATTTATGATAAAGACCCATCCGGAGATAGCATCCAAACTTCCAAGACCATCAAGATTTCCCAGGTAAAAATTATCTGATATTGACATGTGCCTTCCAACATATGAAAGATTACTTAGAGAATTGATATTTTCAACGCTTGTATAAGCCAATCTGAGGTCAAGTCCAACAGATGAGAGATTCTCAAGGCCTTCTAAACCAGTGAGAAAATATATATTATTTATGTAAAGCTCTTTATCAATTGAAGTTATAATATCCAGGCCTAGTAAATTATTAATATATGGTCCTGAAATTGTAATACTACCATATATTTCCGAACAAAACGGATAATCAACCTGAAAACTGTCAATCTCTGCCTGTGTTCGAAAATAATAATATCCATAAGGTAGACAAGGTAATTGGATGCCACAGGAGTCTCCAATCTCGGGTGGATTGTTACATCCTGCAGCATTGTCATAAATGTGCACGGAACCGCTGGGATTTGCTAAATAATTACATAGCCATTGCTTATTACATTTGCTTAATACCGGATTATCACGAATGTGAAGACACTGCAAATTTGAGTTGATCAGATTGTTTAGACCAGAAATATCAGTCAATGAATGATTGGATTCGATTCTCAGGCAAGTATAAATATTGATAAGACTATCCATCCCTGTAAGGTCGATTAAGTTCAGATTCCCATATATTAGCAATGACCCCCATATTTCTTCAAGGTTTTCAAAACCCGATAATTCTAAAAGTGAAGAATTAAAAGTAATTAGCAAATCACCACCAATAAGTGTTAAGCCATTTAGCCCTTGAAAATTAGTTATATCATTACCACTAATCTCAATGTCTGAATAAAACTCTGTACAATTTGGATATAAAATCGCGAAGCTGTCTATTTGGGATTGTGAAGTAAATACTAAAGGTGGATAAGGGCAAGGTTGCGCCCAAAATATTTTTATTACCAAGGCGAATACCATGAATAATATGAACCTATAAAAACCTGCAATACACATCTGTAAATAAATATGCGATAAACAGAACCGCGCTTATAAAGTTACATAATTTACCATGGTAACTCCAAATTCCAAAATCCAAGGAAGCTTCAAACTCCAAATTTCAAATAAACTTCAAACTTTAGATTTTACACTTCAAAAACCTCCTTTAATTCACACCAGGTGACCTCAAGCTTTACTTCACACATATAATTCACTATATTTAACCTAAACTTTCCCCATGTGCAGTCTTTACAACTGGTGTATCATCTTTCTCGCCGGAATGCTCGGTGTATGGAAAGCTATCCCGGTAGGCCTGGCCCTTAGCTGTAACAGTTTTGTCATCATTGCAATGACAGCCAGTGGTGCACTGCTATCAATAATAATTATCTACTTTCTTGAACGGAAGATCAAAAAATGGATATTGAAAAGGTTAAGTAAAGGTAAAAGCACCAAAAAGAAAGGAAAGCTGAATGCACTGTTTGAAAAATATGGCATTATCGGGATGGGAATAATAGGCACCCTATTACTTGGCCCTAATATGACCATGGCCATGGGGATGATCATTGTTAAGAAGGAAAAACAATTACTGCTCTGGACTGCTTGCGGTATCATCATATGGACAATAACTCTAACATTGGTAGGAGATTATAGTATCCAGTTATTCAACAGACTGAACTAATCTGAAACAAGCTCGGTGTAGATGGTTGTAAGCCGTTGTTCAATAGATGAACGTTGAAGAATGCCATCCTTATATACAAATAGGCTTTCTCTGCTATTTTCTGGATCGATCACAAGATACTTATGGTCACCCATATACTGAAGAGGCTTTTTTTCACCACTAATCTCATAATGCAATTCATTGATGTTTGACGGCTCATGGAAATATAGAAGGCTTCCGCTGTATTCGATACAAGAATCTACAAATGAAGTGTCTCCATCTTTAATCAGCTTGTATCCATTACCCTCCTTGCTCAGATAGGTACTGGAGTTCAATCTACCTTTCTTAAAAGTAAGTAAGGATGATTTTAGTAATTCCCCTTCCCTGTAGATACTTTTTTGAATGTATTGTACCCTGAAAGTAAATACTATCTTCACTTTTACATCGGTGACGGCTTCAATGATAATATCATTATCGTTAACATTTTCGGTGACTGTTAGGACCCCAATATCCATTCCCATTGCTCTGACATTATATTTTATACTTCGCTCCTGTGCGTATGAATCATTATTATTGATGAGGAGAACCACGGCGACAATTATCAGCAATATTTTTCCGAAAGATTTCATGACTCAATAGTTTTATATATTAAAATTGTAAGATTCTGATAATAACAAAATTATGCACTCAACATTAATAAGTCAACAGGGGGAGAATTTTAAATTCCTCAATAAACGCAGACATTTCAGGATGGATCATCAATTATAGTAGTTTATAATAATGTGGAAATGGAATTCATCAGAAATTACAAAATCACTAATCTTACTACAGCTTATCATATTGATATTTAAGAATTGCTAATACGAAATATCGCGACATTATTAAATAAAACGGATTCTCCCTCCTTGTGGCTATGCATTCAATTTCATTTCCAGGTGTTTTATATGCAATTTTGATAAATAGATTTAAACAATAACATTATGAGATCAGAATTACTTGACACATTTAAAACTAAGAGCCATGAAAACTCAAAAGAAGGCAATCATCATAGGAGCCAGTTCAGGAATAGGAGAAGCTCTGGCTGAAACACTGGTAAGAGATGGGTATACGGTAGGCATAACAGGTAGAAGAGAAGACCGTTTGCTGGCGATAAAAAATAAATATCCAGACAGCATCATCACATGTTCATTTGATGTGACCAATTGGGTTAATACGCAAAAATGTATCGACCAGCTTCTGGAAGAACTCGGAAGCCTGGACCTTTTCATATATTGTTCCGGCAGAGGGGGCACCAATAAAGGCTTTAACTTTCTGACTGATTATATGGTAATCAGGGTAAACATTATTGGTTTCACCAATGCAGTTTCCCATGTGTATCATTATATGCGAAAACAGGGACATGGCCAGATAGTTAATATTTCATCTGTAGCCGGTTTAAGAGGGCATCACAATCATGCGGCCTACCATTCCACCAAGTCATACCAGTCAAAATACATAGAGAGCCTTAGAAAAAAATGCTATAAAGAGCATTGCAAGATAAAGGTTACGGATATTCGACCTGGATTTGTACAAACAGAGTTTATAGCTAAGAGGCCTACATTTCTGGTCTCATCCCTTGCCAAAGCTGTGAAACAGATGTATAGAGCTATAAAGATGCAGCGAAAAGTAGTATATGTTTCACGACGTTATATTATTATAGCATTCCTGATGAAGATTCTCCCACCTTTCCTATACGACAGATGTCCCTGATCCAAACAACAAAAAACTAATTGCTCAGAAGACCATTAGTCTTGCATTATCAATTTTTCATAACCAATCAGTTGATCACCTGAATGGACTTGAAGAAAATATAATCCTGGCGGCAATGCGCCGGCATTGAGGCTGATCGATTTGATATTGAAGTATTTCTGGCCTTTAACCTTTGCCCCTGCACCATTCACTAACAAAACTTCA
>Ga0209692_10002056_pt1 | contig 23837 bp, 16 predicted proteins | sample tdDd472_FD_187129 | JGI IMG/M metagenome (GOLD analysis project Ga0209692, IMG submission 187129) | Marine sediment microbial communities from the Atlantic coast under amendment with organic carbon and nitrate - tdDd47.2 (SPAdes)... | ecosystem: Environmental > Aquatic > Marine > Coastal >... | reverse complement strand
CCGCCCACGGCTGTGTTCTCTGTCACCGCCCACGGCTGTGTTCTCTGTCACCGCCCACGGCTGTGTTCTCTGTCACCGCCCACGGCTGTGTTCTCTGTCACCGCCCACGGCTGTGTTCTCTGTCACCGCCCACGGTAGACGGGGTCCCGGCGCTCGATGAAGGCCTGGAGGGCTTCGCCGAGGTCCTCGGAGGCGAGAAAGGCGGCGTTCCAGGCGGCGACGTAGTCGAGGCCGTCCTGCACGGGTCGGCCCTCGGAGTGGTCGAGGACGTCCTTCACGCCGCGGACCACGAGCGGCGGGTTGGCGGCGATCTGGCGGGCCATCGCGTCGGCGGCGGCGTGTACGGCGTCCCGGTCGGCGTGCACGGCGTTCACGAGGCCGATGCGCAGGGCCTCGTCGGCGGTGACGTCACGGCCGGTGAACGCGAGCTCGCGGGTCAGGCCCGAGCCGATCAGCCGAGGCAGGCGCTGCAGGCTGCCGAGATCGGCGACGATGGCGACGCGGGTCTCGCGCAGCGAGATCTTCGCGTCGGCGCTGGCCAGCCGGATGTCGCAGGCGGACGCGAGGTCGAGGGCACCGCCGATGCACCAGCCGTGCATCGCGGCGATGACCGGCACGGGGCACGTCGCGATGCGCGAGAACGCGCCCTGCCAGCGCTTGATCAGCGCCAGCAGCTTCGTGCGGCCCGCGGCGAGGTTGTTGCCGAAGAGGTCGCCGTGGGACGCGAACGCCGCCGGCAGGTCGAGCCCGTATGAGAACGCCTTCTGCGACGAGCGGACGACGACCGCGCGCACCGTGTCGTCGGCCGCGATCGCCTCGAACGCCACGTCGATCGCGTCGAAGAAGGCCGGGGCCATCGTCGCGGTCTGCAGCTCGAGGGTGACGACGCCGTCGGCGTCCGAGCAGGTGATCAGGTCGTTCGTCATGATGCGCTCTCGTCGTCGGTGCTGCCGTCGGACGCGTCGACGCGCCCCTTGAGGTCTTCGAGGGCCGCCTCGAGGTCGCGCAGCCGCGCTTCGAGCTTGTCGGCGCGCTTCGTGTCGCCCGCCCGAGCGCCCGCCGCTGCGCGGATCGAGGCGATGGCGGCGTCCGCGGTGATCGCGTCCTGCGCCGACACACGCCGCGCCCATGCCTTGAGCGGTCCGATCGCGGCGGTCTCGCCGGCGTCGCCCAGGGCCCGGGCCGCGTGGATGCCGACCTCGGGGCTCGGATGGCGCAGCAGGTCGATGAGGGTCTCGGTCTGCGAGGCGCGGCGGCCGCGCTTGTCGGTCATGCGCGTGACCTGCCCGAGGGCGCGGATCGCGGCGATACGCGGCAGCCGCGCGAGCCGGTCGCGCTCGAGGTGACGCACGAGCGCGCGGGTGGCCGTCTTCTGCCGGGCGCTGCCGAGTCCGGTGAGGGCACCCGCGGCAACAAGGCCCTGGTAGCTTTCACCCCGGGCGGCTTCGAGCAGCAGGTCGACGGGGGCGTCGTCGCGCTGGGCGCCGAGCAGCTCCCACGCCGCAGCGGCCGCGCGCCACGGCAGGTCGCCGTCGTCGAGGCGCTTCTCGACCGCGTCGGCGACGGCGGCGTCACGCAGCCCGTGCGCCGCACGAATCGTCGGCTCGAGGGCGAGGCCGTCGGTCTCTTCGGCGAGCAGCGTCGCGAGGGCGTCGACGGCGCGGCGCGAACCGTTGCGGGCCAGCGCTCGCGCGATCTCGACGCGCACCCCGTGAAAGCGCTCGGCTCGCCAGGCGTCGACGAGGGCGCCGATCGTCTTCACGGTGCCCCGCTTCGCGAGCACGTGCGCCGCGCGGATGCGTCCGATGACGTCGGTGGCTCCGGTGAGCTGGGCGAGCGCCCGGTCCTCGCCGGGGTCGAACTCGAGGCCGAAGAGCGAGCGCACTCCGGGGTCGATGCGCACCTGCGCCGGCGCATCGGCCATCGGCACCACGACGACGTGCCGCGCCTGCTCGATGCGTACGGTGCGGGTCTGCAGCGCGTCTGCGTCGCCCCAGGCGACGTCGAGGTCGAACGAGAACCGGCCGATGCCCTTCGTCTCGTCGACCTGGGTCTGTTCGATGGTGAACGTGCCCGTCCCGGCGTCGGCGTCGTGTTCGAACGCGACCTTCAGCTTCGGATACCCGGGGCTGTGGATCCACTCGTCGAACCACTTCGCGAGGGACCGTCCGGACCGCTCTTCGAGCACTCGGCGAAAGTCGTCCGTCTCGACGGTGCGCCCGCCGAACCGCTCGAGCCACGTCTGCGTCGCGTCCCAGAACGCCTCGTCACCGAGCTCGTTGCGCAGCGCGTGCAGCCGGCACGCCCCGCCGGGGTAGAGATGCAGATCGTACATCTGCCACGAGTGATTGAACGTCCGCGTGCAGATCGGTCGGGCATACGCCTCGTCCGACTCGCGGAAGTACCCGTGGGCGTTCTGCCAGAACTCCCAGTGGGCCTCGTCGAGCGAGACCTCTTCTTCGAACCAGACCTGCTCGATGTACGTCGCCCAGGACTCCTTGAGCCAGGCGTGGGCGTAGTCGCGGCAGACGACGAGGTCGCCGAACCAGCCGTGCGCCATCTCGTGCACATTGATCTGGTCGAGCAGTCGGGTCCACTCGGTGGCGAGGGTCTCGTCGAGCACGAAGCGGTCGTCCCAGGTGACGAGCGAGATGTTCTCCATCGCGCCGCCGACCCCGGGCAGGGCGACCTGGTGGTACTTGGCGTAGGGCCACGGCACGCCGAGGCGCTTCTGCAGCCAGCGCAGCATGTCGGCGGTGCGACCGAAGGACCGCTCGAGGTGCTCGACCGGGTAGTTCGAGGTGCACCAGGCACGGATCGGGATGCCGTCGACGTCGCCCTGGTCGAGCTCCACGAGGTCGCCGACGACGACGCAGGTGAGGTACGACGGGCACGGCTGGTCCTGCTGCCAGCGGGTGGTCGCCGTCCCGTCGTCGTGGGTCTCGCGCCCGACGAACGCGCCGTTGGCCAGCGCGGTGAGGTCGGCGTCGGCGCGTACGGCGAAGGTCAGCGTCGGTCGCACGGACGGCGCGTCGATGCACGGCATCCAGTGGCGGGCGCGCTCGGTCTCGTTGTCCGTCGCCGCCCACCGCGGCGCGCTCGGGTCGTGGTCCGTCGGCCCGCCGAAGAGCAGCCCCGTCGGCGGGTCTTCGACCGTCCAGCGCACGGTGATCCGCGCCGTGGCGCCACGCTCCGGCGCGTCGGCGAGGCGCACGTGGATCGCGTCGCCGTCGTACCGCCAGCTCGCCGCGCCGGCGACGGTGACGTCGTCGAACCCGACGGCGTCGAGTCGCACCGTGCGCGCGTCGTCCGCGCGGGCGGTCAGCGTGAAGATCGCCGTGCCGACGAGCCGGTGCCCGTCGACGTCGATGCGCAGATCGAGGTCGACGTGGGTGGGCTCGAGGGGCAGGTCCGGTGCGTAGTGGTCCTTCGCCCCGGGCAGGGTGAACCCATCGACGGGACCGACGGGACGAGCCCATCGACCGGACTGGCGAAGCAGCGCGTCGGCCTTCATCAGCGAACTCCCGTGGACGCGGCACGGCGGGGCACGCCCGGGCGCGTCATCGGGGTGGCGGGCGCGTGGCGCGACGTTGCCAGCCCGGGCAGGTCACGACAAGCGTCGGCGCGGCCACGAACGATCCACCGCCGCCGTCGACGGGCGTCGAGGGCGGCGGTGGGGTGCGGCGGTTCGCGGACCCGGCGCGGTGCGCGGCCGGGTCGTTGCGGCGGTGCCTACGGGCGCTGCCAGGCGATGTCGAAGGCATCGAGCACCGGCGAGGCGTCGTCGTCGCCAGACGTCATCTCCATCTCGACCTGGATGTACCGACCGTCGGGGACCGAGATCGTGGCCGGCGAGCTGCCGTACCGCGGCGACCACGCCGACCAGTCGATGCGGTTGGCGCTGCTGCGGAACCGGAAGGTCAGGGTTGCCCCCCCCGGCACCGTCGCCGTCCAGCTCGCCTCGTCGAACGAGCACTCGTCGAAGGTGCAGTCGAAGATCTCGCGCCAGTAACCGCGGGGCGCCGTGAAGTTGCGCAGCTGGAACCCGGTCATGTCCGAGTAGCTGTACGGTCCGTCACCGACAGTGACCATGCCGAGGTACGCGCCGGTCGGGCTCAGGCGGTGGGTGCGGTCGTTGGCGTTGCAGACCGCCCAGACCTCGCCGTCGACGCCAACGCCGACGCCGGTCGGCACGTCGCACACGGCGTAGGTGCCGAGCCACGTGCGGGACACGGGGTTGAAGCGACCGACGCGGTCGGAGTTCGACGCAGCGACCCAGATGATACCGTCCCCGTCGACCGCGACGCCGCGGGTGCCTTCCATGCCGCCGACGTAGTAGCGCTGCATCGTCGGCGGGCGCGCGCCCGCGTCGAAGCTGGCGCGGTCGAGGCGGATCAGGCCGTGGCACTGCCAGTTGCCCGTCCACACGTTGCCGTCGCCGTCGACCGCGATGCCGTACGGCTGCGAGCAGCTCGGGACGCCCCAGTTGCCGATCATGCGGCGGTCGGCGATCGAGAACGCGCCGATGCCCTGCGAGCCGATCGACGCGATCCAGATGATGCCGGTCCGGTCGATGGCGAAGCCGTACGTGCGCATCCCGATGTTGTACTGCTCGACGATGCGCCCATCGTCCGGGTGCAGGCGGTAGATGCGGTTCTCGTTGAACAGGCCGACCCACGCGTAGCCTTCGGCGTCGATGGCGAGCGCGCGCGGCACGCCGTTGGACCCACCGACCGGCACGTTGAAGAGGACGCAGTCGGTGGTGCAGTCGCCACCGAGGATCTTCGTCACCGAGCCCTGGCGACCGAACGCGCGGTTGGCGACCCAGGCGTTGCCGTCGAGGTCGACCGCGGTACGGCTCGGGTTGTCGGTGTTCGCGCCAGCGTTCACGCCGACCGGGTAGGTGCCGATCACGGTGCCCGAGCGGGTGTCGATGCGGGTGACGGTGTCGTCCGTCGAGTTGGCGACCCAGAAGTCCGCGAAGCTCGAGGTGCTGGTGTCGAGGCGCAGCCCGTCGTCGGGCGAGACGCCATCGAGGTCGCCGCCTTCGAAGTCGGCGTCGCTGTCCCAGTCGTCGGTGTAGCAGCTCTCGTCGCAGAGCCCGCAGGCGTTGATCAGCCCCTCGTCGACGAAGCCGTCACAGTCGTCGTCCTCGCCGTTGCACAGAGCGATGCCGCGGGTCTCTTCGGGCACGACGTCGGCGATGCAGTCGCCGCAGCCGTTGCGCAGGCCCTCGTCGATCTGGCCGTCGCAGTCGTCGTCGATGCCGTTGCAGGTCTCGGCGGTCACGCCGCAGACCGAGCAGCCGTCCGGCCCGACGTCGACCACGCCGTCGCAGTCGTCGTCGATGTCGTTGCAGATCTCGATCGTCGGCAGGACGAAGCCTTCGCACACGGTGGTGCTGTCGGTGCCGCCGTAGCAGGGGCGCTCGCCGTCGGCACAGGCGCCGACGCCGCGGGTGTCTGCAGGGCCGGGGTAGCACGGCACGATGTCGGCGTCGCACTCGCAGCCCTCGTCGACCCAGCCGTCGCAGTCGTCGTCGAGGCGGTTGCCGCAGACCTCTTCTTCGGGCTCTTCGCCGCGGCAGGCGCCGCAGGTGAGGGTGACACCCTCGTCGACCGTGCCGTCGCAGTCGTCGTCTTCGCCGTTGCAGATCTCGACCGGCTCGGGGCCGCAGTCGCCGCACCGGTTGCGCAGGCCCTCGTCGGTCTCGCCATCGCAGTCGTCGTCGAGGCCGTTGCAGGTCTCGGTCGTCGGCAGGACGACGCCGACGCAGGCGCCCCAGGTGCCGTCGTCGCAGAAGCGCGCGCCGCCCGGGCACGAGCAGTCGGCCTCGCCGCCTCGGCAGATGCCGATGCCGAGGGTGCTCGGCGGGCCGGTGTAGCAGGGCTGGTTCGTGCGTCCGTCGCAGGCGCAGCCGTTGTCGACGGTGCCGTTGCAGTCGTTGTCGAGGAAGTCGCCGCAGATCTCGGGCGGGGCCGCACCGCAGGTGCCGCACGCGTTGCGCAGGCCCTCGTCGATCTCTCCGTCGCAGTTGTCGTCGAAGCCGTTGCAGACCTCGGTCCCGTCGGGGTTCGAGGCGGCCCGGCGGTCGTCGCAGTCCTCGGCGTTGTCGACGTGGTTCGGCGGGGCGCCGCAGGCGAAGCGAGGCGAGCGGGGGTCGCCGTAGCCGTCGTCGTCGCGGTCGGCGTAGAACGTGCCCTCGTCGATGGCGCGGTCGTCGTCGAAGCCGTTGCAGTCGTCGTCGCGGTCGTTGCAGACCTCGACCGCGTCGGGGTTCACGTCGCCGTCGCCGTCATCGCAGTCGAGCTGGTTCTCGACGAAGCCCTCGCCGAGCTCGCAGGCGTAGACGGCGCGCGAGAACTCGTCGCCGTAGCCATCACCGTCCGCGTCGCGCCACGCGATGACGAGGTCGGTGCCCTCGTCGGTCACTTCATCGCAGTCGTTGTCGAAGAGGTCGCAGATCTCTTCGCCGTCGGGGTTCGAGTCCGGGTCGTCGTCGAGGCAGTCCTCGTCGTTGGTCACCCACCCCGGCGGCTCGGCGCACTCCTCGGACGGGTCCGACTCGCTGTCGCCGTAGCCGTCTTCGTCGCTGTCGGGCCAGTACAGCTCGAACTCGGCGTCGCTGTCGACGTCGCCGCTGCAGTTCGTGTCGACGCCGTCACAGTCGTCGACCATGCCGGGGTTCACGAACTCGTCGTCGTCGTTGCAGTCGTCGTCGTTCGCCGCGTAGCCCTCGAGCCGCGCGCAGTCGACCTCGGGCGGGGTCAGCGGATCGCCGTACCCGTCGCCGTCGGCGTCGACCCACTGGTTGATGCGCTCGACGTCCTCGTCGACCGAGATGTCGCAGTCGTTGTCGACCCCGTCGCAGAGCTCGGGGGCGTCGACGTACACGAGCTCGTCGGTGTCGTCGCAGTCTTCACCGGTCGTCACCCACCCGTCCTGCGGCGTGCAGGTGTTCTCGGGGGTCGCGCGGCGGTCGCCCTGGCCGTCGCCGTCGCGGTCCGGCCAGTACAGCTCGGGGTCGCACGGCCCGGTGTCCTCGCCCGCGTCGTCGCCACCGTCGGTGGTGTCGTCGTCGACCACGTCGAAGCTCGCCACGTCGCCGGTAGCATCGTCGCCACCAGCGTCGCCGCCCCCGCCACCCTCGCAGCTGCACTCGGTCAGCACCCCGGCCACGCACTGGCGCACGCCGGTGCTGCCGTCGTCGCACGAGCAGACGACCGTCTCGCCGGACGAGCACGAGCCCGATCCGCTGACGGTCGAGTCGCCACAGGCGACGAACGAGGTGATCGCAAGGGCCGACAGGGCGGCCGATACCCACAGATGGAGGCGCATGCAGTGTCCTTTCGGGTCGCTCGGCAAGGCCGAGTCGGGTCTTCGGTGCGCCATGGTTCAGCCCCGCGCGCACGGATCTCAGGTGTACCGGATGACCCGTGGTGTGGAAAGCACGGATCGCCGTGGCGATGCGCGTCGGCGCGGGTGCCGCTGGCGTCGATCGGCCGACAATGCGAGGTTCGGACGGGCCCGGCCACCCGGCGACGGTCGTCGTCGGGTGCATCGCGCCCGGGCTCCGTGACCGCACCGTGACCGCACCGTGACCGCATCCCCCTGGCACCGCGCCGCGCCGCGCATCGCGTTTGCCGCGCTGGCCGACCGCCTCATCGCGACGAACCTGGTCTGCGATCCGTGGATCGACGACGCCGAGCGGTTCGATCCGTCGCCGCTCCTGCTCGGCGACGACGATCTCGACGAGCTCGCGTCGATCGCCCGGCGGATCGGCGCCGCGTGGGACGAGGCCATGCAGCTCGTCGCGCGCGAGCCGGAGCTCCTCGACACCTGGTACGACTACACTCCGTCGCAGAAGGCGATGTGGGAGATGTCCGGCGGCGCGTGGCACGGGTTCGCGCGGATGGACGCCTTCCCCGTCGGGGACGGCTGGCAGATCTGCGAGCTGAACGCAGACACCCCGAGCGGCCAGAGCGACATCCTCGCCTGCGCCGAGGTCTTCGAGGCCCTGCACCCCGAGCTCGAGGACCCGAACCGGGCGCACGGTGAGCAGGTCGCGGCCCTCGTCGACCGATGGTTTCGCGCGCACACCGGCGAGGACCGCGCGCCCCGCACGCTCGGCATCGTGTATCCGACCGAGCTGCCCGAAGACATCCTCCTGATCCGCACATGGGAGCTCGTCTTCGAGCGCGCCGGCCTGACGGTGCAGCGGGGCTCGCCGTTCAACCTCACGTTCGACGACGACGGCACCGTGCGCCTGTTCGGCGAGCCGATGGACGTCATCCTGCGGCACTACAAGACGGACTGGTGGGGGGACCGCCTGCCGTCGCGCACCGACGAGCCGCCGCTGCCGGACCCGGTGCCGCTGCCCCAGCTCGCCCCGCTGCTCGAGGCGGATCGAGCCGGGCGCGTGCTCGTCGTCAACCCGTTCGGGTCGATGGTCGCGCAGGACAAGCGCACGATGGCCCTGCTCTGGGCGCGCCGCGATGCCCTGTCGGACGAGGCGCGGGCGACGGTCGAGACCCTGATCCCCGAGACGGTGCGGGTCTCGGACATCGGCGCCGCGCGGCTGCTGGCGGAGCGCGCGGACTGGGTGCTCAAGTCGGACTTCGGCTGCGAGGGCGAGGAGGTCGTGATCGGGGCCCGCTGCACCGACGCGGAGTGGGCGGCGGAGGTCGCGGCGTGCTTCGCCGAGCGGTGGATCGCCCAGCGGTACTTCGAGGTCGCCGAGCGCGTGCCCGGATGTGACGTGAACCTCGGCCTGTACCTCGTTGGCGGATCCTTCGGGGGCCTGTATGTTCGCACCACGCCACGGGGCGTCCTGACGGGCATACGCGCCCGGGTGGTGACGCCGATGCGACGCCGCGAGCCCGCGGCCCACGGGGACGAGACATGACGGATCGCACGAAGCCCACCGGCTGGTTCGACGACATGCTGACGCGACGCGAGGCCAACCGCCGCGTCGCAGCGACGGCGATGACCGCCGCGAGCGTGTCGTGGCTGGCGGCCTGCAAGAAGGACGGCGAGGAGGCCGAGCACGATGCCCGTGAGCTGCAGGAGCAGCAGGGCTGGAACGTCGGCTCGACCGACGCGTCGCTCTCGCTGCCGAGCCCGATGGACGTCGACAGCCGCAACAACGCGGACTGGGCGGCGTTCGCGACGTCGGACGCCCTCGTGCAGGCGCTGCGCGCCGACGACGAGGCGTGGCGGCCGTACGAGTCGCCAGTGCTCTTCCAGTCGCTGTCGCAGAGCTCGCTGCGCGAGCAGATCCGCCCGATCCTCACCGACGAGATGCGGACGGCGTGGGCGCGGGGGCGCGCCATCGGCCGCCTCGTCGCGATGACCGACGCGCCGGAGTCGACCCTCGTCGTGCTCGACCTGCCCGGCGCCGAGTCGGTCGCTGCGGCGGCGGGCATGTCGCGCGACGTGGCGCCGGTGTTCTTCTTTGACAACTGGCCGCACCCGCAGGGGATCACGCGGTCGGGCGAGACGCTGGCGGCGTCGATCTTCTTCGCCCGCGAGATCGCCGAGAACCACGCGGCGGCCAGCAGCGGCGACACCGGTGGCGATCCCGGGGGCGACCCCAAGGGGCCGCCGAACTCGTTCGGCGAGCGCGGGCACGTCATCGTGCTCGATTCGAACCGCCTCACCCCGTACACCGACGCGGCGAACGAGTTCGACAACCGCTACATGGCCCTGCTGCCGTCGGCGTCCGCGCTGCAGGAGCGTGGCATCCAGAAGGTGCTCTACGTCACCGCCGACTCGTCGCAGCGCCACGAGTCCGACGACATCAACGAGACCCTCGTCGAGTGGCGCGACGCGCGCATCCCGGTGAACCTGCTCGCGATGGACGCGTTCGAGCCGGATCCGAACGCCACGGGGCTCGCCGACGGCGGGTCGCTGGCGGGCGAGCCGGTGCAGGACCAGTTCTACGGTGGCGCGCAGGACTCCAACGCGTACTTCTATCGCCACTACCCCGGCTTCATCTTCTTCTACACCGGCGGCGGCGGGCGGTACGGCACCTACTACACCGGCAACCCGCGGACGCCGGCGCGCGTGACGCGACCGACGTACACGCCGCAGCCCCGGCGCACGATGTTCTCGGGGCGCACCACCGGTGGCGCCGCCGGCGTCGGTCGGCAGCGTCCGTCCGGGTTCGGGCGGGTCACGACCCGGGCCGGCAGCAGCGGGCTGACCGTGCGGTCCGGCTCGACCGGCCGGTACCACTCGTCCAGCAACTCGGGTTGATCGACGGATGAAGCGCCGCAGCTTCTTTCAGCGCCTCTTCGGGCGTGAGCCGGTGGTCGATGCGTCCCTGCTGGCGATTCAGGTGGTGCTGGCGGAGTACGCCATCCCGAACCTGCGCAGCCAGCTGCACCTGATGATCGACGATCCGTACGCCGCGCCCGGGGATCAGACCCCCGAGCAGCGGCAGACCTTCTATCGTCGCATCGTCGGGCTGCTCGGCCAGTGCGAGCCGTACTTCGACTACGCGTGTGTGGAGTACGTGCCCGGTCGGCACGACGCCCACGAGGCGTTTCGCGAGTGGGTCGCCGACATCGAGGCGTCGATCGCCATCGAGGACACCGAGCTCGGCGAAGACGTCGACGGCATGCGGCGGTTCACGGCAGAGAAGCGGTACATCGCGGTCACGATCCTGCTCGTCGCCGGGCACGGGATCGAAGAGGGCGAGGTCGTCGACCCGGACGCGGACGCCCTCTCGCGCACCGACGTCGCCGACCTGCTGCGCGCGGTGAACCGGATCCAGTGGGACCGGCTCGAGGCCGACGCGATCTACCTCGTGCCGGGCAACGACGAAGACGGATTCAGCGAGATGGACCTCGCGGACGAGGACTGGGCACACCTGCTGCCGGTCAGCTGACGGGGCGCGCGAACGACGGCGCCATCGGTGTCGTCGACGGGATCGCAGACCTGTGGCACCCTCGGAGTCCCACACGGTTTTGAATGCAGCGGCGGTCTCGTCCGTCGATGCAGGCGCTCACCTTCCCACCGCCGAGGGACGTCATGCCCTTTGTTGCTCAGGCGTTTCAGATCGCCTCGCTGCTCGCCACGCCCGCGATGGGCGCTCCCGCCGACGCTCCCGAAGCGCCGATCGAAGCCCCGGCCGAGTCGCCGGCCGAGTCGCCGGCCGATGTCGTCGCGCAGATGAACCCGGTCGATCTCGTCGCCGGTCAGGCGCAGATCGGCTCGCTCGCCGGCGCGGATGCGCGGCTCGATTCGGGCGAGTACGTCGACTACTACACGTTCGTCGGCCGCGCCGGGCAGGAGGTCGAGATCTCGGCCACCTCGACCGACTTCGACACGTACCTCATGCTGCGCGGCACGACGCTGTCCGAAGACAACGACGACCGCGCCCCCGGCGAGGACATCAACGCGCTGCTGCGCGTGACGTTGCCCGAGACCGGCAACTACATCGTCGGCGTCACGTCCTACGCCCCCGGCGAGAGCGGGCGGTACACCGTCGAGCTCACGGACCTCGGTGGGGGCAGCCTCGCCGAGCCGGCGAACCCGGTCGCGGCCGTGACGGCCGGTGAGACCGAGTCCGGCACCCTCGACGCGTCCGACGGCGCGTTCAGCGGTGGGCGGTACGCCGAGGCCGTGTCGATCGAGGCGACGGCGGGCGAGCAGCTCACCGTGTCGCTGCTGTCGAACGACTTCGACACCTTCCTGGTGGTCAACGGGCCCGACGGGTTCAGCGTCTCGAACGACGACGCCCCCGGGATGGGGCTGAACTCGCGTGTGACCTTCACCGCGCCGTCGTCGGGCACCTACACGGCGATCGTGACGTCGTACGGTGCCGGCGCGACCGGCGAGTACTCGCTGCGCACGACCCGCGCGGACGAGCGCGTCGAGCAGCCGCGCCGCGACGACATCACGCCGATCGCCGCGGGCGAGACCGTGCGCGAGCGGCTGCGTCGCAGCGACGGCGAGCTGCAGAGCGGCGAGTTCCGCGACCGCTACGCGTACCAGGGATCGGCGGGCGAGCGCCTCACGATCACGATGACGAGCAGCCAGTTCGACCCGTACCTCTTCGTGCGCGGCGCCGACGGCTTCGCCCACGACAACGACGATGACGGCAGCGGCGGGCTGAACAGCCGCCTCGACCTCACCCTGCCCGAAGACGGCGAGTACCTGATCGTCGCGACGTCGTACGCGCCGGGCGAGACGGGCAGCTACGAGCTGACCGTGTCGGCGGCGGGCATGGTGGCGACGAGCGCCGGCGGCCTCACCGCGGGCGACGTCGTCCGCGCGGAGCTCGATGGCACCGAGCCGGTGCGCGGCGGCGGCCAGCACTACCGGACGTTCACGTTCGAGGGGCGCCGCGGCCAGCGGGCGCGCATCGACCTGTCGAGCGAGGCGTTCGACACCTGGCTGGCGGTGCAGATGCCGACGGGGCTCGAGCAGACGAACGACGACATCGGCAACGGCATCCTCGACTCGCGCCTCATCTTCACGCTGCCGGCGGACGGCACGTACGAGGTGGTGGCGTCGAGCTACGGCCGGGGTGAGGTCGGCGCGTTCGACCTCGGGCTGACGCTCGACGACGTGCCCTCGACCCCGCCGGACGTGGCGGTGAACCCGGGCACCGGCGAGACCCCGACCGTGACCGGCGGCGGTCTCGCGTTCGACGTCCCGGTGCAGGGCGCGCTCGACGCCGGGGACAGCCAGCTGCAGAGCGGCGAGTACACCGAGTCGTGGTCGCTCGAGGGCGAGGCCGGCGCGGGGCTCACGCTGACGATGGAGTCCGACGCCTTCGACACGTACCTGATGATCCGCGGGCCCGGCGGCTTCTCGCTCGACAACGACGACGGCCCGAGCATGGGGCTGAACAGCCAGCTCGAGGTGACGCTGCCGCAGACCGGCGTGTACACGATCACCGCGACGTCGTACGCGCCCGGCGAGACCGGTCCGTACACGATCACGATGACCGAGGGTACGCGGGTGCAGCAGAACGCCCGCGGTCAGGTGTACGCGATCTTCGCCGGCATCACGGCGTACCAGTCGGCGTCGCAGCTGCCGTACTGCGCCGAGGACGCGGTGAAGCTCGACGAGTCGCTCGCGGGCACGGGCCTGCTGGCCAACTCGATCGTGCTCACCGACCGGCAGGTGACCCGCGCCGGGCTGCAGGATGCGATCTCGACGATGGCGTCGCAGGTCGGCCCCGACGATGTGTTCTTCTTCTTCTACTCCGGGCACGGCGACCGCACGCAGAACGCAGCGGAGCTCGATGGCTACGACGAGACGCTCTACGTCATGGACGGCAACATCACCGACGACGAGCTCGTCGGCTGGCTCGACGCCATCGACGCGCGGATGGAGATCCTCGCGCTCGACTCGTGTTTCAGCGGCGGGTTCCTGCGGGACTTCATCGTCGAGCCGAACCGGATGGGCATCTTCTCGAGCGAAGAGGACGTGACCTCGCTGGTGGCGTCGAACTTCCAGGCGGGCGGCTACCTGTCGTACTTCCTGCGCAACGGGTTCGAGGGCGCCGCCGACATCGCGCCGGTCGACGGGATCATCACCGCCGGCGAGCTCGCCCAGTACCTGCGTCTGCAGTGGGACGAGAACGGCCCGGGCTACGGCCCCGAGACGAGCGACGCCGAGACGGCGTGGCAGAATCTCGTCGTCGACCGCGGCGCGGTGAAGGTCAGCGACGTGATCGTGTACACGCCGTCGATGTCCGCGCGCTGACCGGGTCGCGAGGCGCGGGGCGACGGTCCGGTCGACACGGCGCGCGGCGTCGGCGTAGACTCGGCGCCGCCCCACGCTCGCATCGCACCCCGGAGCCGACATGGGCGCCGAACCGATCGCACGCGCCTGGTGGTGGCTCGTCGCCGTATCCACGCTCCTGCTGGTCGGCGTGACCCTGTCCCGGGCGCACCTGCCGCTGGACGCGGTGTCTGCGCCGCCGCGCCCCGAGCCGCTGGCCGATACGGCCGGCACTGGCGACGAAGCCGACGAAGCCCCGCCGACCGACGCGCCCGACGCGCCCGCGGCGGATCCGGAGCCGGCGGATGACGACGTGGCCGCCGACGGCTCCGGCGACACGCCGGCCGACGCGGACGGGTCCGGTGAGGCCGCCGCCGACGACGAAACCGAAGAAGCCGCGCCCGCGCCGACCCGCGAGGGCACGGACGCCGAGCCGTGTGCCTTTCGTCTGAACCGCGCGTCGGTGGCCGAGAACGTCGAACACCGCGAGCCCGTCGATCCCGGGGGGCCCTTCCCCGCGGACGGCACGCCGCTCTTCGTCTTCATCGACGCCGACAACCGGGGCGACGACGCGTCCGACTATGCGACCGTGCGCTGGCTGCATCTGGCCAGCGGCGGTGTCTGGTCGAACCGCGCTCGCCTCGGCCGCAACCACCGCTGGCGTACGTGGGTCGACCGCGTCCTGCCGGCGACCCGCGTCGGCGCATGGCAGGCCCAGATCATCGACGACGAGGGGTGCCTCGTACGCACCCTCGATTTCGAGGTGATCCCCCATGGCTGGTGACGGCGACGCCGGATCGGCCGCGCCCCGGGTGAAGGCGCCGGGCGCGATCTTCGTCGTGCCGCTGCTCGTGCTGCTGGTCCACGCCGTCATGCACGCCCGGGTGCAGGGCATCAGCTGCATCGACGACGCGTACATCTCGTTTCAGTACGCCCGAAACCTCGTCGAGGGCCATGGGCTCGTGTTCAACCCCGGCGAGCGGGTCGAGGGCTACACGAACTTCGGCTGGGTGATGCTCCTGTCGGTGGTGCACGCCCTCGGCGCGGACCTCGAGGCGTCGTCTCGGGTGCTCGCCTTCTTGTGCGGCGCCGGGCTCGTTTCGTGGGTCACCGCGTGGTTCGTTCGACGCGGTGGGGCCGTGGTCGGTGGCCTGGTGGGGCTCGCGCTCGCGCTCGACGGCACGATCGCCCGCTGGTCGCAGGACGGCCTCGAGACGATGTTCTTCGCGATGATCGTCGCGATGGCGGTGACCACCCGCATCGACGAGCTCGATCGCGACCGGACGGGCGTTGCGTCGTCCCTGCTCTTCGCGCTCTGCGCCCTCACGCGCCCCGAGGGCTTCGTGCTCTTCGGGCTGTCATGGCTCGCCGGGCTCTTCGCCGGCGGAGCCGTGCGAGATCGGGTGAAGCGCGCGGTGATCGAGGGGCTCTGCTTCACGGGCCCGACCGCCATCCACGTCGGCTGGCGCCTCGCCTACTATGGCATGCCGCTGCCGAACACGTTCTACGCGAAGGTCGGCGCCAGCGGCGCGCAGGTCGAACGCGGGCTCGCCTACACCGGGCAGTTCTGGCTGCTGGATCGTGCGCCCCTCGTGCTCGGCGCGATCGCGATGCTCGTGGCGACGGCCCGGGCGAAGTGGCGCCTCGCGGACGCCTGGGTGCTGGCGGTCGTCGGCGTGTGGCTCGTGTACGTGACCGCCGTCGGCGGCGACTGGATGGGCCCCGGACGGTTCTATGCGCCGATCCTCGGCGTCCTGCTCATCGGGCTCGGTCGTCGCGGGCTCGCGGCGCGTGAACACGGGGTCGGTCCCGGCGTCGGTCGCCCGAAGGTCGTGCTCGGCGCCGTCCTGATCGCGGCGCTGCTCTCGGGGGCGACGTCGCACCTGTCCGAGCGAGCGAACCTCGAGGTCGAGCGCCCGCTGCTCGACAGCCGGCGCGAGCTTGCGCTCTTTCTCGCAGACGCCGCCGAGCCCGACGCGCGCCTGCTCACCGGCGAGATCGGGGCGCTGGCGTGGTTCTCGCGCCTGTACACCCTCGATCTGTACGGGTTGATCGACCCCGAGATCGCGCGGATGGACGTCGAGACCCTCGGCGAGGGGCTGCCCGGGCACGAGAAGGCGGACCTCGGCTACAGCCTCGCGCAGGAGCCCACGCTGATCGTGATCCCGGGGCTCATGCAGGCGATCATGGCCGGTCGCCCGGATCCGCGGCTGGCGGACTTCGAGGTGCGCGACACGCGCATCGCCGCGCCGATCGCGGTGTTCCGCTACGTGCTGGTCCGCCGCGCGGCGCCGAGCAGCACCGAGTAGCAAGCACCGAGTAGCAAGCACCGAGTAGCAAGCACCGAGTAGCAAGCACCAAGTAGCCAGCACCGAGTCGCGCCGGCCGGCGTCACCCCGTGCGGTCACTCCGCGGCGGGGACCTCGAAGTGGGCGAACTCGCAGCGCAGCGGGCCGTTGAACACGACCTCGGACCGCTCGGGTTCGAGCCCGAAGCCGTCGGTCAGCCCTTCGACGCCCTCGGGCACCGTGATGACGGTCGCCGTGTTGCCCGCGCAGCGCGCGAGGGCCGTGCCGATCTCGTCGTGCAGGGTGACGATGTCGTCGCCGATGCGCTCGCCGTACGGGGGGTTGAAGACGAAGGCGCCCTCGCCGGGCAGCCGCTCGAGGTTGCGCGCATCTGCCTCGCGGACGGTGACGCCCTTCACGCCGGCGGCGGCGAGGTTCGTGCGGGTCGCGCGCACCGCGTTGCGGTCGATGTCCGACGCCATGATGACGCCGCCGATGCCGTCGCGGACCCGCTCGTCGGCCTCGTCGGTGCAGCCGCGCCACAACGACTCGAGGGCGCCGGGGAACACGTGGTTCCACCGCTGAAAGGCGAACCGCCGCCCGATCCCGGGGGCCCGGTCCATCGCCATCCACGCGGCCTCGATGGCGACCGTGCCCGAACCGCAGGTGACGTCGTGCAGGGGGCGCGGGCGCTGCCAGTCGGCGTACCGCAGCAGGCAGGCGGCGAGGGTCTCTTTGAGCGGAGCGTCGACCTCGGCGGCGCGGTAGCCGCGCTGGTTCAGCGGCTTGCCCTGCAGCGCGATCAGCACGTCGAGCTCGCCATTGCGGGCGTACACCGTGACCTCGATCGCGGGGTCGATGCGGTCGACGTTCGGGCGGATGCCGTGCTTGTCGCGCACCGCATCCACGACCGCGTCCTTCACCTTCAGGGTCACGAAGTGCGAGTTGCGCAGCACCATGCCGCGGGTGTGGGCGTGCACCGCGACCGTGGTCTTCGGCGTCACCCAGTCGAGCCAGTTCATCGACCGCACGGCGGGGTAGAGCTGGTTGTCGTGGTCGACACGGTCTCGGCCGATGAGGACGAGGATCCGGTTCGCCGTGCGCGACCACAGGCACAGGCGCATCGCGAGCGGCAGCGCGCCGACGAAGCGCACGCCGCCGGGCACCACCCGCGGGCTCTCGACCCCGAGCTCAGCGAGCTCGGCGGCGACGATGGCTTCGGTGCCGCGAGCGGCGGTGGCGAGAAACCGGAGGTCGGAGTCGCCGGGATGAGGTCGATACATGTCGTGCACGGGGACCGGGTCGACCGCACCCTGGCCTGGCGCGGCGCGATGCGCAAACCCGGGATCGCACTTCGTCGACGTCGGGTCGCGATCGTCGGGTTGCGTGCTGCGGCGTGGTGCCCTACGGTCCCCGCGCCTCGGGCGGATCGCGCTGCAACGATCGCGCGCTGCTCGATGCCTGCTTCACGTGCACATCCACCGGACTTCGCGCCGTGCCTGCGTCCTTCACCACCACGATGGCCCCCGACCACGCGCCGCGCGCGGCGGCCGGTGAGGGCACGCGCCGCGGCCCGCAGCTGCCGCGCCCGTCGTGGATCTCGGTGTGGGCACTGGTCGGCGTGCTCGGCCTGCTCTCGTGGGCGATCGTGCGCCTGACCCCGGTCGCGTTTGCTGCGTTCGACGGCGCGCCCCTCGGCGTGCCCCACTACGCGGTGCTCGCGGTGTGGTCGGCGTTCATGCTCGTGACCGAAGGCTACCAGGGCTTCTACCAGCGGTTCGCGCCTCGGGTCGTCACCCGCGCGCTGCTGCTGCGGGACGAGCGGAACCCCATCTTCGTGGCTCTCGCGCCCCTCGTGGCCATTGGCTACCTGAAGGCCACCCGTCGTCGGATGATCGCATCGTGGATGCTCATCCTGGCCATCACCGGGATGGTCGTGCTCGTGCGCATGCTGCCGCAGCCGTGGCGCGGCATCATCGACGTGGGCGTCGTCCTCGGCCTCGCGTTCGGGGTCGTCAGCGTCGGGGTCTGGCTCGTGCGCGCGCTGCGCGGTGAGTCCCTCGACGTGGACCCCCAGTTCCCGACCGCCGAATCGCGCTGACGGCGCGGTCGCGCCGTCGGGTCGACGCGGCCGTGGATCTCGTGGTGCACCGGCCCGTGATGCACCGGGACGTGGTGCGCCGCCCGCGTCCGGTGTGATTCGGCCCAGGTGCGGGCGAAATCCCACAGCGCTGACGGCCCGGCGACGCGCCGGCCCGCGGCAGCGCGTCGTCGCCGGATCGGCACGGGCCTTGCGATGGACTGTCGCACGAACGTGCGCGCGGGGTCTGCGGCGCACGGACCCCTGACGGGAGCATCGCCATGGTCGACGTTCAGCACATCCTCGTCCCCACGGACTTCTCGCGTGGCTCCGTCGCCGCGCTCGACTGGGCGGCGTCGATCGCAGAGCGGTTCGGCGCATCCATCGCGCTGCTGCATGTCGTGGAGGTGCCGGCCGGGTTGTCCGAGGCGACGCTGGTGCGGTCCGCCCCCGAGGGCCCGATGGTCCCGGTGGGCGAGTTCCTGCGTGACGCCGCCGTCGAACAGCTGCAGCTCGCCGTGCGGTCGCTCGAGTCGCGCGGGGTCGCGGCGCGGTACCTCATCCAGACCGGCGCGGCGCACCGCGAGATCCTTCACGAGGTGGACACCGCCGACGTGGATCTCGTCGTCATGGGCACCCACGGGCGCACCGGCCTGCGGCACCTGCTGCTCGGCAGCACCGCCGAGCGGGTGATCCGCCAGTCCCCGGTGCCGGTGACGGTGGTGCGGGTGCCCGAGGCGGACTACCAGCGCGTCGACGCGGATCCGCCGAGCGACGCGCCCTGATCCGGATCGCCGTCGACGTATCGGTCGATGGCGAACGGACCGAAGCGATCCGGCGGATGCGGCGGTCGCACTCGCCAGACCCACGCCATCGGGCGACGGCCCATGCGCCGGGCGCGGTACAGGACCGCCGGGTTCGACGTGCCCCCATTGAACCAGCGCACGCCACGGTCGATGAGGCCGTCGAGCAGGCGCGCGTGCAGCACCCGCGACACACCGCGCCCGCGGACCCGCGGCGCGAGCACGAGCGACAACCCGGCGGTATGGCCCCACCGCCCGTCGCGCGCCGGGCCGCCCTGTGCGAAGCCGGCGAACCCGTCGGCGTCTTCGACGACGAGCACGACCCCGTCGCCGCCGTCGGCCTCGCGGATCCAGTCCCGCCGCAGCGCCTCGAGCCACGCCGCGTTGGCGCCGAACCAGCAGGGGTCCGGGTTCTCGGTGAACGTTTCGCGCTGCAGGCGGACGACGGCCTCGGCGTCGGCGGCATGGCCGGGTCGCACGCGTACGCCGGCGACATCGGGCACGGGTCCGAGCGCGGCTCGGGCCGTCGCGGTCTCGCCGACGAGCACGACGCTGTCGACCTGCAGGCCGTGGGCGCGCAGCGTGGGCGCCAGCCCAGCACACGGCCGGTCGAGCAGCAGCAACGTACTCGGCGGTGCGCCGAGGGTGCCGAGCGCCTGCTCGACCCGCCGTCGTGCCGCGTTGTCCCCGTGGCGCCATCCGACGATCCGGTGGCGCGTGGGCTCGCCGCACCACGCGTCCGCGTCGAGCCACTCGCCGACGACGGCGCGATCGTCGGCGAGCACGAGCCCGCCGGCGTCCGCGGCCTGCTGTACCTCACGCGTCGCCACGGCCTCGACCAGCGCCGGCGGCGCGTGGGGCATCGCGGCCGTACGTTGCGCGACGAGCACCGCCACCGCGTCTCGCACCGGGTCGGTCATGCGCCTCTCGCTGCGATCAGTATTCGCAGAGCCCGAACGAGAGCGGGGCGCCATCGGGGCCTTCGACGGGCCAGCAGGTGTGGCGGCCGTTGAAGCAGTCCGCGTTGCCCGGCAGTCCGTTCGGATCGTTCAGCCCGACGTTGCACGGCTGGTAGCAGATCAGGTCGCCGCCAAACGAGCCCCGGTTCGGCATGCAGATGCCGCCGCGGCTGCACACGCCCTCGGGGCACGGCGGATTCGAGCCCCCCGGGTCCGGCTCGACGGTGCCTTCGTCGATGCACCGGAGCACGTCGTCGACGTACTGGCAGTACTGGCCATCGGGGCACATGTCGTCCCACGGCACGCAGGGATCGAGGCTCGCGCCGGCGTCGGCTGCGGTGTCGTCGCCGGCCACGTCCGGCGACGGCGACGTCGTGGTGTCGCTCGTGCTCGCCGATGTGTCCTCGGCAGCGTCGCTGCTCGGGCCGGCGTCCGTGACGTCGGACCGGGTCTCGTTGCCGCAGCCGGTCGAGAGCACCAGCAGGGCGAGGGTGGCGCCAGCGAGGGCGACGGTACGAACGGCGGGGCGACGCACGAGCGGTCCGGGACAGAGCGGTCATCGAGGTGGGCGCACTCTGGCAGGTTCGTCGAATCGATGCCAACGAAGGTCCGATGCGTGACACGGGGGGCGACCGCTGCCAGGCTGCGCGCCCGTCCTCGACCCTCGGGCCGGATGCTCAGCCGAATCCTCGTCGCTCTCGTTCTGCTCGGTCTGCTGGTCCCGCCAGCGTGGGCCGACGACGTGCCGTCGCCGGAGCCCGACGACCGCGGGCCCGACGCGTTGCACGAGGGTGAAGGGGGCTTCGACTCGCGTGAGACGCTCGTCGGGGACCTCGAGCACGCGACGCACGAGAACGCCGAAGAGGCGCCGCGCGGCTTCGGTGATTCGTGGCTGCTGCTGCCGCTCGTGGCCTACACCCCCGAGACGAGCGTGTTCGCCGCGCTCTTCGGCTCGATGTGGTGGAAGCCCGACGATACCTCGCAGATCGACGAGGTCTGCTCGTGGGGCGCCGCGGTGCTCTACACCTGGAAGCAGCAGTTCGTCGCCGGCCAGGAGCTCGATCTGCACTTCGACCAGGGCGTCTGGCAGTTCAGCCACGCGGTCGGCTATTCGGACTATGTCGACGAGTGGTACGGCATCGGCGGGCAGAACGACGGGCGCGCCGAGACGTTCGACTACACCGAGGTCCTCATCGAACACAGCGTGCGCCGGCGCATCGTGCCGCAGGTGTACGTGTCGCTGCTGCAGTACCTGACGTGGACCCGGCTGGACGACGTCGAAGACGGCGGTGAGTTCGATACGGGCGTCGCCCCGGGCAGCGACATCGAGGTGGTGTCCGGCCCGGGCATCGGGTTCGACTGGGACACCCGGGATCGGCAGAACAACCCGCGCCGCGGGCACCTCGCGTCAGCCCAGCTCTCGCTCTTCGCGCCCGCGTTCGGCACGAGCCACAGCCACGGCCGCATCGACCTCGACCTGCGCGGCTTCATCCCCGCGTGGCGCGATCACGTCGTCGCCACCCAGTTCTTCACGCGCCTGCAGCCCGGCGAGCCCGGGTTCTCGTCACAGGCCGAGATGGGCGGCAAGGACCTGCAGCGCGGGATCTTCGAAGGGCGCTGGCGGGACCGCAACCTGTGGGTGCTGCAGACCGAGTACCGCGCTCCGATCGTCTGGCGCATCGGCGCCGTCGCGTTCGGTGGCGTCGGCAACGTGTTCGACGGGTCCGACACCCTCTTTGACGGCGGGCTGAAGTGGTCCGTCGGCGGCGGGCTACGGTTCGCGCTCGCGCCGGACGAAGGCGTCAACCTGCGGTTCGACTACGGTCGAGGCGCCCAGGGTGAAGGCGGCTTCTACATCAGCATCCGCGAGGCGTTCTGATGGCCGCGCGCGCGTCGCTCGTCGTCGTTCTCGCGCTGGTGGTGCTGGCCGGCCCGGCGCACGCCCAGGCCGATCGGTACGGCGACGTCGACCCGGGTTGGCCGGACGGCGTGGCCCTCGGGGTGATGATCCCGCTGGACCTCTGGCTCTACCTCGACGAGCCGTCGGCGACGCAGCGAGATCCGTGGGCGCCGTCGTTCGATCGGGCGACTCGCGACGCGCTCGCTCTCGACGTGCGGGGCCAGCGCCGAGCGGCGTCGGCGTCGGACGCGTTCTTGTACTCGCTGTCTGCGTTGGGCGTCGTCGCCCCGTACGTCGCGCACCTCGACTTCGGCGCCGACGAACACCGCGGCGTCCTTGTCGGCGCCGAGGCGATGCTCGGCACGCTGCTGGTGACGAACGTGACGAAGCACCTCGTGCGCCGGCAGCGACCGGACGCGGGGGAGCACCCGGATCACGAGGCCCACGCGTCGTTCTTCAGCGGGCACACGAGCATGTCGTTCGCCGGGGCGACGATGCTCACGATCCACGCCTACGAGTACCGCTGGCTCGACGGCGACACGCGATGGGTCGTGCCTGCGGTGGCCTACACCGCCGCTGCGTCGACCGGCTGGCTGCGCATGGCGGCGCGTCGCCACTGGCTCACCGACGTGCTCGTCGGCGCCGCGATGGGCACGGGCACGTCGTACGCGATCTACCGCCTGCGCGACTGACTCCGCGCCGGCCCGATGGGCGCTCGGCCGGGGTCGGCGTCAGCGGATGCGGTCGATCTCGGGCCGGTCGGCGGGCCGCTCGACGCCGACGAGCTGCCAGTGTTCGTCGTGGTCGACGACGTGCAGCAGGATCGGCGGCAGCGGGTTCGGGCCCGCCTCGTCGACCGTCTCGATGGCCACGATGCCGTACCGATCGAGGTCCGTCGCGCCGTCGCCGGCGAGCCCCGCCCCGTCGTCGGTCGTCAGCGGCAGGCACACCCGCGGGCCCTGGCGTTCGGGGTGGTTCACGTCGCGCTCCCACACCGTCGCCGCGTCGGCGCCAGCGATCATCGACGCGCGGTACCGCACCGTGTCCGGCGACCAGATCCCGTTGAGGGCACCGAGGTCGGTGAAACACAGCGTGTCGCCGTCGATCGTCGGGTGGGCGAGGGGGCTGCGGACCCGAAGGTAGTGGTCGAGCACCCGCTCGCGGCGCCCCCACAGGATGGCGAAAAGCTCTTCGCTCTCGACCGGGTTCGACATCCGCGCCTCGCCGATCATCACCCGCAGGTGGTCTTCGGTGAGCATGGCGAGGATGCGCGCCATCCACGCGCCGTCGTCGTCCTGCATGCGTCGGAACGCCGGATTGCGGTACCCGGACCGCCACCGCTCGGGCTCGAAATGCTCGACGTCGAAGTAGTTGAAGAGCGGCGCGACGTCGTTCACCTCGACGGTGTGCCACGGCCGCGACACCAGGCCGAGCGAGAGCCAGTCCGCGAAGACGTGGGCGAAGTGAAAGTAGTACGAGAAGCCGAACCGCCGGGTCATCGCGTCGTCGGCCCAGCGGCTGCCGAAGCAGTCGCCGAAGTCGAGGTAGTAGTGCTTCACCCAGGTGTGGCCGTCGTCGTCCTCGTGCCACATCGTCAGCGAGTTCTGCTCGCGCGCGTCGAAGTGGTTCAGCCAGGCGGCGAGCACCCGCGCACCGCGCAGGTCGCGGCGGTCGCTGTGCTCGAACGCGTCGTTCGGGTCGTCGCGGCGGACGCCCTGGTACGTGAACGGGCCGATGGGGCGCCCCTCGAGAAAGAGGCTCGCCGAGCCGCGGAAGCGACCGTCGTCGGTGCGGACCGCTGCGGCGAGGACGTCGTCGATGTCGGCGTCGGTCATCGGGACGTCGTTGCCGAACTCGTCCTCGGTCTCCGCGTCTTCGCTGAGCACGAGGGTGTCGCGGTCGAAGTACACGATCACGTTGCACGGCGAGTGGTACCCGACGGCGTGGTAGATCCGCGAGCCGATGACGTCGGCGCTCGTCGCACGCTCGTCGCTCAGCGTGCGACCGTCGAACTTCATGAGCCACCCGCGCCCCTCGGGGTCGAGGATGATGAAGCCGGGGTTTGCG
>Ga0209692_10002055_pt1 | contig 23856 bp, 15 predicted proteins | sample tdDd472_FD_187129 | JGI IMG/M metagenome (GOLD analysis project Ga0209692, IMG submission 187129) | Marine sediment microbial communities from the Atlantic coast under amendment with organic carbon and nitrate - tdDd47.2 (SPAdes)... | ecosystem: Environmental > Aquatic > Marine > Coastal >... | reverse complement strand
AAGCAAAAGTAAAATAAAATAACAAGGCTAAGCCTTAATTTACTACTTTTACAGGGAAATTTTCTATAACACACTATGAACAAAACAGAACAACAGTACAATTCAATTATTAAAATTTGTACCGATATCTTCACTAAAAAAATGCATGATTACGGGACAGCCTGGAGAATTCTTCGCCCAAGTTCCATTACCGATCAAATTTACATTAAGGCGCAACGCATTAGAAGCATTGAAACGAAAGGTACAAGTAAGATTGATGAAGATATTCGCTCTGAGTTTATAGCTATTGTAAATTATGGGATAATGGGAATTATCCAATTGGAATTGGGAACATCTGAGGAAGAGTTACCAAATGATAAAGCTTTGGAGTTATATGAAAAGTACTTTGTACAGGCAAAAGAATTAATGGAAGCTAAAAACCACGATTACGACGAAGCCTGGAGAAGTATGAGAGTAAGTTCATATACCGATCTTATTTTAATGAAAATCAACAGAACCAAACAAATTGAAGATCTTCAAGGGAAAACATTAATTTCGGAAGGTATAGATGCCAACTACTTCGACATGATCAACTATTCCGTATTTGGTTTAATCAAAATTGAATTCGAAAACGCCCAATAAATTTACAACCAATGAGAGCATTACAATTTATAAGTCGCTTATTGGTTGGATTTGTATTCATCTTTAGCGGATTTGTTAAAGCTGTTGATCCAATGGGATCGACATTTAAATTCTCCGATTATTTTACTGCATTCGGAATGGATGCATTAAAAGAAATTGCTTTTCCATTAGCCATATTGCTTTCTACAATGGAATTTGTGGTTGGCTTTGCCTTAATTTTTAATGCTCGAAAACCATTTACGTCATGGATGGCATTGCTCTTCATGTTGTTTTTCACTCCACTAACCTTGGTACTTGCAATTACAAATCCGGTAACCGATTGTGGTTGTTTTGGAGATGCTTTGGTACTAAGCAACTGGGAAACTTTCGGAAAAAATGTGATCATTCTTGCGCTTACTCTCTTCGTTTTCTTTGGCAGAAAACAAGACACAAAAACTTATCCTGTTTGGGAACAAAATCTGTTGATTGGTTTTGCAACTGTTTTCACAGTATGGATTTCAATTTATTCTTATCGTCATTTACCAATAATTGATTTTAGACCATACCATATTGGAGCTAATATTGCGGATGGAATGATTATTCCGGAAGGAGCACCAGCAGATGAATATCGAAGTTTATTCAAATATGAAAAGGATGGTATCGTTAAAGAATTCGACGAAACCAATTACCCTTGGCAAGATACAACCTGGAAATTTGTTGATTCTGAACAAATCTTACTAAAAGAAGGATACACACCCCCTATTCACGACTTTTCTATTTCCAACGAAATGGAAGGTGATATCACAAGTCAGGTTTTATCCGATGATCGCTATAGTTTTCTGTTAGTATCAAAAGAACTTTCTAAAATAGATGAAAGTGCATTGTCTAAAATTAAAGATTTGGCAATGTTTGCACTTGAAAATGATATTCCATTCATTGGTTTGACTGCTTCTGGTCAGAATGAAATGAATGAATTTAAAAATGATAATGAGCTTCCTTTTGATTTTTACAATACCGACGAAATTCAACTGAAAACAATTATCAGATCGAATCCTGGTATTTTATTACTTCATAAAGGAACCATTTTGGACAAATGGCATTATAGAGATTTTCCCGAACCTAAAGAGTTTAAAGGAAATTTGGCTGCCTATTCAATCACGAAACATCAAAAATTAAATATCAAACTAGTTTTTATTAGTATTACATCAACTTTACTATTGCTGATTTGTTTGTTCATACTACTGAGCAGAGGAAAAGCAAGAGTAAAAAACAGATTACAATTATGAGAAGAAAAATTGTTGCAGGAAACTGGAAAATGAACAATACCCTTGAAGAAGGTATTGAGTTGGCGGGACAAATTAATGATCTTGTTGAAAACACTGAAATCAACGGTGTAGATGTAGTTATCGGTACTCCTTTTATCCACTTAACTGAAGTAAACAAAGTTGTTAGTGATAAAATCGCTGTTTCAGCTCAAAACTGTGCTGACGAAAAGAGCGGTGCTTACACTGGTGAAACTTCTGCTGCTATGATTAAATCAACTGGTAGCAAATATGTTATTTTAGGTCACTCTGAAAGAAGATCATACTACGGAGAAACAAACGAAACTTTGGTTAAAAAAGTAAACTTGACACTTGAAAACGGGTTAGCTCCAATTTTCTGTATTGGTGAAGTTTTGGAAGAGCGTCAGTCTGAGAAACATTTCGATGTTGTAAAAAGTCAAATCGCTGAAGGATTATTCCATTTATCAGCTGAAGAGTTCGGTAAAGTTGTTTTAGCGTACGAGCCAGTTTGGGCAATTGGTACTGGGGTTACTGCTTCTTCTGATCAGGCACAGGAAATGCACGCTTTCATCCGTAAAACTTTAATTGAGCAATACGGTGAAGAAGTTGCAAACAACACTTCTATCCTTTACGGTGGTAGCTGTAAGCCTTCAAATGCAAAAGAATTGTTCGCTAATGCTGATGTAGACGGTGGTCTTATTGGTGGAGCTTCTTTGGCTGCTGAAGATTTCATGGGAATCATTACTGCTTTTTAATAGCAAATAAATACAAAACAAAGCCGATACACTTGTGTCGGCTTTTGTTTTTTCTGGGGTTTAACATACCTTGCAGGCAGAAAAAATACAAAACAAAACATACTAATGGACTACATTGAATTAAAGTGCCAGATAACTCCATTTTCTGAAGATATTGGTGATATATTAATTGCAGAATTGGGCGAAATTGAATACGAAAGCTTTACCCAAACCGACGATACTATTGAAGCTTACATACAAGCTCCTCTTTTCGACATGCAAAAGGTTGAAGAATTAACGGTTAATTACCTACCTAATTTCGAATTTACTTATTCCCATAAAACCATTGAATCTCAAGATTGGAACGCGGTTTGGGAATCGAACTTTCAACCAGTTATCATTTCCGACCAGGTAGTTATTCGTGCGTCGTTCCATACCGATACTCCAAAAGTTCCTTACGACATTGTAATTGATCCAAAAATGTCATTCGGAACAGGACATCACTCTACGACCTCATTAATGGTTCAAAATATTCTTGATACCAATATTGAAGGCAAAAGAGTGTTAGATATGGGTTGTGGCACTAGTCTGCTTGCCATTTTAGCTTCGAAAAGAAATGCTATTAGAGTGGATGCCATTGATATTGACGAATGGCCGTACAAGAATTCATTGGAAAACATTAAAAATAACGGAACGAAAAACATATCCGTATTTTTAGGCGACGCCGCTTTATTAGAAGGAAAAACCTACGATGTTGTATTGGCGAATATCAATAGAAACATTTTGGTAAATGATATGAAACACTATGTTGCCTGTCTGCCTAAGGACGGTATTTTGATTATGAGTGGATTTTATACCGAAGATCTGTCACATATTCAGAAAGAAGCTGATACCAACAATATGACTTACCTTGATCACAAAGTAGATCAAAACTGGGTATCTGTACGATACAAAAAAGCCTAAGTAAAAATATAAAGTGCCAAGTTTAAAGGATAGTTCTATTCTTTAAACTTGGCACTTTCTTCTTTAAAATCGGTGAAAATTGTTAAATTGCCTATTACTTTTCCTTTACCGAAAACTCTCGATCATGCATATTTCATATCGCTATTTCATTCTCTTAATCGTAATTTTTACGGCTAATTCCATTTTTGCACAATCCATTAAGTCATTTACTCGCGACTCTATTCAATTTCAGAAAGAGTTATTAGAGTTTATGGATAATCCTAGCAAAAAGAAAGAATACAAAGAGTTTACAGAACAATTCCCACCGTTTTGGAATGCACTACAATCCAATATCCACGAAAGAAATAATGTGTACGAAATTAGTGATTTGCTGCGAGCAAAAAGAGCTCGTTCCTTTCCTGATTTTTACAACTATTTTAAAACCTTAATGCTATTTCAACAACAAAACCGAAGTCCAAAAGACTTTTCAAATTGGCACAGTGGTTTACTTCAACATGTTCAAAATCGAAAATCTAAATTGAGTAATACCAAAGATTTCTTAATTCAAACTCAAAATTTTCTGCAAGACAGTATCATTAACAAATCTTATTCTACCCAATGGAAAGTTAAAAATGCCTCTTACAACTATCAATTCGATGATAAATTAAGCATTCAAATTAATACAGCTGAATTATATTGTATTGCCCAAAGAGATACTTCCCGAATTTATGATACAAAAGGAATTTACTACCCTTTTGAAAAACTATGGATTGGAGAAAAAGGAAAAGTTAGTTGGGAACGCGCTGGAAAAAATATTGATCAGGAATATGCAGTTTTCGATTCCTACAAGCTCAACACCAACAAATCAAACTTTGAGGTTGATACAGTAGATTATTTCAACCCTAAAATATCAGCCAAAAACATTAAAGGAAGTTTACGCGAAAAAGTAAATGCGGTGAAAGATCCTGAAAGAGCTTTATATCCACGCTTCTCCTCTTTCGACAATAATATCAAAATTAACGAACTATTCGAGCATATCGATTACAAAGGAGGTATCTCAATTCACGGAGCTAAATTTATTGGTAAAGGCAGTCAAACTTCGCCATCAGAAATTCAACTTTCGAGGAATGACACACTTTTCCTTATCGCAACTTCGGAACACTTTGCATTCCAAAAGGACAGAATTGCAGGGAAAGATACCAAAATTGAAATCCTTATTGATACATGTAAAATTTATCATCCCGGATTGTTGTTCAAATACTTTCCTAAGAAAAAAGAACTCAATTTAATTCGAGATGGAGAAGGTATTTCCAAGAGCCCTTATTTCAATAACTATCACAACCTGATAATGGATTTTGGAATGTTGATATGGAGAATTGATGAGAATATGATGCACTTTGGTAGCATGAAAGGCGCAACCAAACGACAAGCACACTTCGAATCGATGAATTACTTTAGTATGAATCGATTTATGCGAATTCAAGGTATGGATCAGCAAAATCCATTGGTTTTACTTCGCAAATTTGCCGATTATTTGTATTCGGATATCTTCACCGCTCAGGAATATGCTGATTACATTAAAAAACCAGTCAATCAGGTCAGACAACAGCTGTTTTCACTATCCTTTCAGGGCTTCGTATCCTATAATTTAAGCACCGACGAAATTACCTTACAGAAACGTATTACCGACTATATAAAATCAGGCATGGGACGTCAGGATTACGATGTAATTCAATTCAACACTCAAACTGACGATAAAGAAGCCGACGCCATTTATTTCATAGGGAGTTCCAATTTGCAAATTAATGGAGTAAGAAGAATAGCGGTAAGTGATTCTCAGAATGTGGTTATTTTCCCAAAGTATCAGAAAATTGTATTGAAAAAGAACCGAGATTTTGAGTTTGATGGTAAAATAATGGCAGGACTACTTGACATGTATGGAAAAGATTTTCAATTCTCGTACGATAATTTTAAGGTAGATTTGAAATTGATTGATTCCCTGCAAATGAATGTTACTGTAGACTCATTAAGTAAATTTGGGAAACGCTACACAAGTCAGTTGGGAAGTGTAATTGAAAAAATTACCGGTGATTTGTTAATCGATGATCCAAATAACAAATCGGGAAATAAGGATTTTCCTGAATATCCAATATTCAATAGTGCCGATTCCAGTTACGTATTTTACGACGATAAAAAAATTCAGGATGGTGTTTACAAAAGAGATGAGTTTTTCTTTAGAGTCGATCCTTATACCATTAATAATATCAACGATTTCGACCGAGAAGATATTCAATTGACAGGAACTTTTGTTTCCGATAGCATCTTCCCTGCTTTCGATGAAACACTTACCATTCGTGAAGATAACTCACTTGGATTTGAATACACAACCTCTAAAGATGGTTTTCCAGCATACAGCAATGGATTGTTTACCGATACTATTTTCCTATCAAACAAAGGACTTAGAGGAAGTGGTACTTTAAATTATTTAAGCTCTATAACTCAATCCAACGATTTTGTTTTCAGACCAGAAAAAATGCACACCAATGCACAAAGTTTTGAGTTAAAAGAACAAGATACCAAAATGAATAATCCTGAAATTAATGGTGAACAGATCTATACAGAGTGGTTCCCCTATAAGGATGAAATGTATGTAAAAAGTAGCGCCTTACCACTGGATATGTACAAAGAACTAGCAACATTGGCTGGTACGATTAAAATTACACCTGAAGGAATTACGGGTTCGGGAAATATGGAACTCGTAAATGCTGAAATCGATTCGAAATATTTTACATACAACAAAAAGAACATCTTAGCAGACACCGCTAGCTTTAGAATTCTGAATGCCGATACAACGGGATATGCATTTGAAACCAAATCGGTGAACGCCAATATCGATTTTATTACTCGAAGCGGTTCTTTTGTAAATACTTCGGCGGATAATGTTAGTGTATTTCCTGCCAACCAGTACATGAGTTATATCAATAACTTTAAGTGGTATATGGATATGCAAACTATTGAATTTGGCACCGAAGACGAAGCTGTTCTTGCAAACATGTGGGAACAAGATAAAATTGAAGATTTAGCTGCAGCATCCGTAAACCAATTCATTTCAACCGATCCAAAACAAGATTCGCTTAGTTTTGTTACTCCATTGGCAAAATACAGTGCGATCAATCATAGCATTGATGCGAAATATGTGAAAAACCTAACTATTGCCGATGCCAAGCTGTATCCAAACCATGGAGATTTGAAAATTGCAAAAGGTGGTTTACTCGAAACCTTCAGAAATGCCGAAGTAATTGCCGATACCATCAACCAATTCCATAAACTATTCGATGCAACAATTAATGTTCATGGGAAAAATAGGTACTCTGGATCGGGAAATTACACCTATGTAGATGAAAATGAAGAGGAACAAAATCTGTTCTTTGATGTAATAGATGTGGATTCAACCAGACAAACCATTGCTTTAGGAAATATTACCGAAGAGAAATCGTTTACCCTAAGTCCACAATTTGATTACAAAGGAAAGGTGAAGTTACTGGCTCGCGATTCTTCCTTATTCTATGATGGACAAACACATATTCGAAACAATTGCGAAGAAATTGAGGACAATTGGCTTGATTTTTCAGGCACTATCAATCCTAAGGATATTTTGATTCCTGTGAAATTACATGCGATTGATGATGACAGATTGAAATTGTACAATTCATTTTTCTTAACCAACGATTCCATTCACATCTACTCTTCATTTTTATCGAGAAGAATATTCTATACCGATAATGTTCTGCTCGAGGCTAAAGGTTTCTTAACCTATAATCACAAATTGAATGCCTATCAAATTGCAGAGAAAAACAAGTTAAAGAATCGTGATGTCCAAGGTAGTCTCATCACCTTTTATCAAAACAATTGCAACCTAAAAGGGGAAGGTAAAATTAATTTGGGTGCTGAGCTTGGACAAATAAAACAAATTGCTTCTGGTAACATCGAGCATGATTTAAACAGCAATATCGTTACCCTCGATATGATTTTGGGTATTGACTTTTTCTTTAGCGATCAGGCTCTAAAAATAATGGAGAAAACTTTCAGCGAAGCTAGTTTACCTACCAGCAAACCGAATAAAGAGGTTTACACAAGAAAACTTGCAGAAATAATGGGCAGAAACAATGCAGAAAAGGCAATGGCTACACGCGATGCGAATGGAATGTTTAAAGACCTTCCGAGCGAGTTAAAACATACCATATACTTCAACAATATCGATTTTATTTGGGATAAAGAAGCCAAAGCTTACCAGTCGATTGGTGATATTGGTATTGGTAATATTAATGGCAAACAAATAAACAAAACCATTAAAGGTAAAGTGGAACTGGATAAAAAGCGTAGCGGTAACCGCTTGACGATGTATCTGGAAATTGACAAATCGACCTGGTTCTATTTCGAATATCACCATGGGGTATTATTTGTTCGCTCATCGGATAATGAATTCAATACCATAATTACCGAAACCAAAGAGGACAAACGTGAATTTAAAGATCCTCTTAAAAAGAATCCTTATTCGTACATGATCACACCACGATCGAAGAAAACAAAATTCCTAAAAAGATTTAACCTCTAATTACCACATACTAAAAAGGCGCCCTTTAAAGGCGCCTTTCACATTTACAATATCGTACAGATGGCATTAATGCCATCTCTATACAATAATTATTTATTTGATTATTTCCTGAACACGACCAACTTGTCCGTCTTCCAATCGCACCTTAATTCCATGCGGATGAACAGCCGAATTGGTCAACAAATCTTTTACAATTCCTTCGGTTAACTTTCCACTACGCTGATCAGCTTTCAATACAATTTTCACACGCAAACCCGGCTTTATATTCGCTCTTTTATCTCCTTCGTTCATAATCTTGGTTTTTAATAGTCCCTTATACAAATGTAGTGGGATTTTATGGGATTAGCATATTAGTTTAATTGAATTCAGAAATAATTACAACTGACATTTTCATCGATAATAACATCAATGAAAAAACAAACATAATTGATTTAATCATAAACATTGATTATTTTAAGCATCCCAAACGACATAAAAATTCTTGAATTTATTTTATGGAATTTTTGTTCAATCTGCATCTTAAAGAAAAAGATCAAAAACTATGAGACAAAAATCTATCCTATTCATTACCTTAATTACTATTTTCTCACTTTCTACTCAAGCACAAAAGTTATTAAATAGCAGATTAACTAGTCCATTCACGTATATTTATAAGCTTACGAATGCGGAAGCCAAAACAATTTACAAAAAGGATGCCTGGCAATTAGATGATTCTTATTTCCACACCATTGTCGATTCTTTTCCAACAAAAGGTATCTATGAAAAGAAATTACCTTATGGGCATTATCTAAAAACATTTGCAGAGAAAAATAAGCAACAAATTTCTATAACATCAATTCAAAACTTTGAAGTCTTTATTGTAAATAATAATACCGACTTACTACTTCAGATTTATGATTTAAATGGAAATCTTATTTCTGATGCTGATGTACGAATAAATAGTGAAAAGCTTCATTTCGATAAAAAATCAAAAACTTACCTTGATAAAAAATCGAATCAACAAGGTCTTCTCTCTGTAAATTACAATGGATTTACCGCTTACTCTAAACTATCTAGAAAATACAATAATTCAGGTTTCAATCGAGTTAAAAGAAAGATAATTTATGGTACACCTATAAAATATGCATGGATGCCTGTTAATTATATTATTCATCTTCCAATTGATGGAGTTAAATCAATAAAACACGGATGGACACAAGGAACAATAGCAAAAACAGAACGTTTTTTTGTTCGATTATATGAAAAGGTAGTTTGCTTATTCGACGATTACTATTGTAATGATTACTCAGGGAAAAATTTTAGAGACAAACATGAAGGCTATTTAGTTTTTAGCAAACCTAAGTATCAACCTGGAGATACAGTAAAATTCAAATCTTATTTGATAAATAAAAAGAATGGAAAAGCCATTAACAAACCGGTCCATGTTATATTGCGAGGATATGGTAAGAAAATCAAATTTCCTGTTCTAAAAAGCTACGGAAATGGTGGCTATGAATCCCAATTTGTATTGCATGATTCATTACAACTTCAATTGGATAGAGATTATTCTCTTTCTTTGGAGACTGAAAATTTTGATACTTACATTAGCAAGCGTTTTAAATATGAAGATTACGAATTATCAAGCACACATCTGAAATTAAGGCTTAACGAAAAAACTCATTACAAAAATCACATTTTAAGTCTATTCGCAATAGGAACAGATGAAAATGATCTCAATCTTCAAGATGCTAAAGTTGAGGTAAGCATAACAAGCACATCACAAAACAAGTATTTTGCAAACCATGTGTTCATTCCCGATACTCTTATTTACAAAGAACAAAAACTTGAACCTTCCAGAGAAACTGAAATTCAAATTCATGATTCAATATTTCCAAAAGCAAACTTCACCTATCATATTAAAGTAAGAATGATTAGTGCTGAAAACGAAGTAATAACTAAAACAAAAGATGTAGAATATAAATATTTCACAGAAGAACTTATTGGTAAGTTAGTAGCAGATTCAATACAATTTAAAACTCTAAAAAATGGAGTTGCTATAAATAAAACAGTAGAGATTTTCACCATAGATAATTTTGGGAATCAAGAGAAAGTACACACCGCCATCACTCCTTTTAAATTAGCACTTTCACCCTATTACAAATCCTATCTTATTAAATCTGACAGCATAAGCAAAACTGTAAATATTAATGATGAAAGTGCAATGTTGCAGTGTTACTCCGAAAGAACCTCAGATTCAATAAAAATTCAAATTGATAACCCTAGAAAAATTCCATTTACCTACCACATTTATAAACGTAACAAAGAAAAAGAAAGAGGATTTAATAATTCCTTAAACATTCGCAAGAAAATCAGCAGTAAGCAAAATTATTTTGTTTGTTTAAATTATATGTGGGCTGGAAAAATGAAACAAGAAACCTACAAAATTTCGTTAATGGATAAACAGCTTAAAGTTTCAGTACTACAGTCCAAAATTGTATATCCTGGTCAGGAATCACAGATAGAAGTTACCGTTACCAATGAAATTGGCAAACCTGTTGAAGGTGTCGATTTGACTGCCTATTCCATGACTAAAAAATTTAATTATACACCTCCATCACTTCCTTATCTTGGAAAGCAAAGGAAAGACAAAACAATTATAAATCAGTTTACCAATTCAGATACAGAAAGTAACCACAGTACAAGTCAATTACTTGATTATTATACATGGAAAACATTAGCTGGTCTGGATTCAATTGAATACTATCGGTTTATTTACCCTGAAAACGAAACCTACAAAAGCGAATACAGAACCAAGGATTCCATCACTCAATTTGCTCCTTTCGTTTTTAAAAATGGGCAGATAGATCCTATTCATGTAATATATGTTGATTATAAGCCGGTTTATTTTAGTTGGTCTACGAACGAGCGCCCATACGCCTTCGCAATTGATAGTGGTTATCATCATATTAAACTTAGAACTACCGATAGACTTGTGACCATGGATAGTGTTTATTTTAAAAAAGGCTACAAACAAATTTTTAGTCTTGATGCAGATCGACACTATCCTAAAGTGAGCATTCAAAACACTTTAAATGAACTAAGTTTCGAAGAAAAAAGAGTTCTATATCATTACATTTTCCCATACCAAAATAATTTTGATGGCAGACTAGCTTACATAGAACAAAAAGGAAACATACAATTATTGACACCAAAAGGATATAAAAAAGCAAAAAAGCAATTTGCAGGTCCTCTAAACGGTGATCTTACATTCCATTTAATTGATAGTTTCAGTACAAAATTCAGACACGAAAGTTATTTTGAATATGAGTTTGCTCCAAACTTATTAAAAATGAGGGATGCTAATAGTAAAAGTAGGTATCCCAAATATTTAGCGAACACCAATCAACAGATAAGCTTAAATGATAGTGTTCTATCTTTAGCGGATATTTCAAAGATTTGGCAAAATAAAATCAATCAAAAAAGAAGTCGGACACCAAGATATACTTATCCTCGTTCAACATCGAGCGGAGCCGGAAAATTAAACTTTAAACTTCTACATAATCAGAGTAAAATTGATTCTCTTCCATTAAACCTATTGTTATTTAGATACGATAATCATGAATTCTTAAGAGTATATCCTGGTAACACAAATATGATACATCAGTTAAAACCTGGTTTGTATAAACTCTTGTTCTTTTATCCTGGTAGTAAATATCATGTAATCGACTCATTAAACATTCGACCTAACGGATTGAATTATTATCAATTTGAAAAACCTACAAAATTAAAAAAGGACCCTTTCAGCGTAGAAGTTAATCAGTTAATCGAAAAAACAATTTTCAAATCTCTGCCATTTATAAGCGAAGAACAAAAAGAGCTAAAAAGCATTTTTAATTCCTATCAGAATCAATATCAATTCACCGGTGATGGTAAGTATGTAGAAGGTTTTGTCACATCTGAGGAAGATGGTTTGGGAATACCAGGAGTGAGCGTTGTTGTTAAAGGTACCACATTTGGTACTACAACAAACATAGATGGACATTACCGTATAAAAGTACCTCATAACAATACAAGTTTAATTTTCTCCTTTGTTGGAATGGTAGGGCAAGAAATTCCTATTGGACATGAAAACCATATTAATGTAAATATGGAATGTGAGGCTTTAGGCTTAGATGAAGTAATAGTGACTGGTTATGGTATAAGCCGCAAATCAGTCATGACTGGCTCTGTAGTAACAGTCAACTCAAATAGCTTAAACAATAGTATTCCTGGTGTGAGTGGAAATATATCCAGAACCTTACAAGGAAAAGTGGCAGGAGTTCAAATAAGTTCTGCTGGAGGACCTGGAGCGGGTGTTGCCATAACCATTAGAGGAAGCGCAACTACTAAATTCGAAAACACACCACTCTATATTATTAATGGACAAGTGTATAATGGGGATATTTCAGAACTTGATCCAAACCTAATAGCAAACATTGAAATTATTAAAAATGAAAGTGCAACTGCTCTTTATGGTGCACGCGCAGCAAATGGTGTGGTGATAATAGACACTCAAAATGGTGCATTTAAAAGTACAAATACACCTAAAAACAAGGGAGCTGATTACAATCAGGAATTTTACGAAGCGGCTTCGCAAGCCAGCTCTATTCGAAACAATTTTTCCGATGTCGCATTTTGGCAACCAAAATTAGTTACGAACAAGGATGGTAAGGCAGTTTTCAAAGTAAAGTTTCCTGATGATGTAACAAGCTGGGAAACCTACTTTCTAGCAATGAACGGGAAGAAACAGACAGGACAAAGTCAAGCTAGAATTAAATCGTACAAACCATTAATGGCTAAATTATCGGTACCGAGATTTATGGTAGAATCAGATACCTGCCTGATTAAAGGTACCGCATTAAATTACACCTCCGATTCGATTTATATTAATACCAGATTCGAGCTTAAAGATAGTATCATTAGCAAAAGAAGTGGATATTGTACCAATTCCTCAAATCATGATTTACCAATAATGGCTCATCAAGATTCAATACGTCTAAAATATGTATTGGAAAAAGAAGATGGCTATTTTGATGGAGAACAGAAGGATATTCCAGTCTTCCCTTTGGGGTTGCAACAAAAGAAATCAAATTTTCATGTGTTGGATAGAGATACCACCGTTCAACTTAAGTTTGATCCCCAACTAGGTAAAGTAAAACTATATGCTCAAGCAGATTATCTAAATGTTATCAAAGGAGAAATTAGCCACTTGATTCACTATAAATTCTTTTGCAATGAACAAATTGCCTCAAAGTTAAAAGCTCTAATGGCTGAGTTTCAGATGAAGAATTACAGGAATGAGAAGTTTAAATCGAAACCTAAGGTTAAAAAATTAATTCGACTACTAGAAAAGAATCAAAAAACAGCAGGACTATGGGGTTGGTGGAAAAATTCTAAGGAAAACTATTGGATTAGCCTGCATGTACTGGAAGCTATTCTTCAATCGGAAGCTAATGGATTTAAAAATAACATTAATAAAAAGAACTTGGCTGATCGATTAATTTGGCAATTAGAAGAAACTAGAGACACAAAAGAGAAAATTCGAATTCTTAAAATCATGCGCCTTTTAAATACTCAAATTAATTACAAAGCTTACATTAATAACTTAGAGAAGAAAAAGCTTGATTTTAACTCCAAATTACAGGTAATGGAGTTAAAACAAAGGTGTGTTTTGCCATATCACATTGATTCTCTCAAATACTATAAACAAAGTACCCTGTTTGGCAATTTGTTTTATTCAGATACCACTAAAATAAATCACCTCTTAAATAATGACATTCAAAATACAATATTAGCCTATAGAATTCATAAAAGAGATAGCGCTACAAGTGAAGAGGTTTTAAGAAAAATGAGAAATTATTTTCTTGAATCGAGAAAAAGAACATATTGGAGAAACACATATGAATCAGCGCAAATAATAGAAACGATATTGCCAGATCTCCTTCAATCTAAAGATAGTCTTAGAAACTCCAAACTGACCATTTCTGGAGATTTAAATCAATCAATTACTAAATTTCCTTTTAAAATGACTGTCAATCCAAAACAAAAGATCACAGTTAGTAAATCAGGAGATTTCCCAATTTACCTTGGCAGTTCACAAACTTTTTGGAATCCTTCTCCAAAAATGAATAAAGGTGATTTTGAAATCAGAACTTACTTTGAAAACGACTCTGTAAACCAGTTAAAAGCCGGTAAGGAAGTCACTCTATTTGTAAAAGTGAAAATTAAAAAGGATGCTGAATACTTAATGATTAATATTCCAATTCCAGCAGGATGCTCTTATGCTGAAAAGAGAAACAACTATTGGAATGAATCTCATAGAGAGTATTTTAAAAATGAAACAACGATTTTCTGTCAGCAATTGGAAAAAGGTGAATATACTTTTGAAATAAATTTACTACCAAGATTTACGGGAAGCTATCATTTAAATCCTGCAAAAATAGAACAAATGTACTATCCAATATTTAATGCAAACAACAAGATTAAAAGAATAGTCATAGAGTAAAAGCAATTAAGAGACGCCACTATTGGCGTCTCTTACCTATTCTTAGTAAAATCATACAAGAGTTCCATATTTAATATCAATCACCCCTCTCCCATAAACCACCATGCCTATTTTTACATCAGATATGCCTATAAAAGAGAGGCGTTTGCTGTTGCCAGAATCAAGCATGCCTATTGGTTTAGGAACTTTCCTTGTTGAGAATGGGAGCTTGCTTCTTTCTAAGCAATTCTTGCCTGTTGCTAGAGGAATGTTCCTTAAAATATTAGAAAGTTTGCTTGCAGTACAGGCAAGTTTCCTTCTTTAGGCAGCAAGCCTGTCTATTTTTAGTGCATTATCGGGTTTCGTAAAAGGAATGTTCCATTAAATACTGGCATGCTTCCCTGTTAAAAAGGAAAGTTTTCCTCTTTGGATAGGAAAATTATGTGTTAAGCAACTGATACTTCAAAATAAAGAAACCCAGACCGTATGGTCTGGGTTGTTTCAGTTGTATGTAGTAAGAAAGTCGTCACTATTTTTTATTCGGTTGGTTCAACCGCACTTTTCCTTTTGCCTGGGAAACGACTCTTCAACTCGCTGGTTGCTTCGGCAGCACCAGGTTGTCCCATACTTGCAGCATTTTTTAATACTTTGTATATAGACAGAGCTGAACTGTACGCTTCACTACCTGCCAAAGTAATGGTATCGTCAATTTCATTGGTGATCCGTTCCAATGGCAAAAACAACTGACGAAGTGTTTTTACACTTTCCAAATCTACTTTGGCTTCAGGAATATCAATAAAGGCAGGCATAAATCCTGGATACAAATCAGCATACTCCAACGACTTTTCAACAAAAGAGACCGTTTTATTACCCATTTTTGGCAACTCCTTTTTATCGTCGGCAGTTAAGTGAGAGAGCTTAGGTTCAAATACAGTTACCAAAGTTTCAATGGCCTGATTCACCTGAGTTTTTTCTTCTTCGCTTAATACGAATGACACTTTGTTTTCCATGCTTTTTAAAATTTTAAAAGATTATTTTCTTAACATAGGGCGACTTTCACTATTCAATTTACAAAACATAAATACAATCAACCAAATTTATTATGTAGTTTTTATCAATGAGTTTTAAAATCTCATCTATTTTATTTATCTATTACGTTAATACAACACCATTCTATATGCATTCTGATTTTTAGCACCTTAAGCATTTTCAAGTCAAAAATACCTCTACAAGCATATATTTTATACTAAACACACATCAAAACCACTACACTTGAATTAAATGTTTTGTATATTTATAGTAAATCTATTAATTGCAAATAAAAATCCAAATATGAACTCAGGAAAAGATTTTAGGCCAATAGAAATTTATTCGGGAAATGGCTGGGAAGTAGAATTACTAAAGAGCATGCTTGAAAGTGCGGGTATTAACTGTTTTCTACAAAACGAGTATAGCGGAACCATAACTCCTCATTATACTGCCGGAGGTGTAAATCCAATCAAACTAATTATTTCGAGTGCCGATTTAGAGGAAGCCAAAACTATTGTTGAAGAATTTCAAAACAATCAAAACAGTTAAAGATTCTTAATGAAAAATTATAGCATAACAACATTAAAGGCCAAACCTAATTTAAATGGTGAGCTCTTATTCGACGATTATAAAATTAGTCTTAGAAATGATCCTAGGGTAATAGGTGTAAATATTATAACATTTGGTATAATTGGTCTATTAAATACAGCTAGCCTACTAAATAATAACAATTTCGATTCATTATTCGATCGTTACATACTCCCCTTAAGCTGTGCTTTTTGTGGATTCTTTTTCTTTTATTCAATCAGCAAATATCGCAAAGCGAAAGTGATGAATGAGAGAGAATTTTTACCTGCTGATATAAAAGAAGTTTTTATTGCCAAAACAGACAGAAATATCAAATTTAGATTTGTACTACACGATGATTTTGAACCTTATTTCAAATTTAAAAACAATAAAAAAAGTGAGAAGTTGATTTCATTTCTTAAAGTATCAGGAGTTGAAATTACCTATGTATAAATTAAGGTGAAGGCTAAATTTCAAAATAAATATCGTATCGAATCTGCCCGCTTAAAAAAGTGGGACTATGGTAGTAATGGAGGATATTTTATTACCATTTGCACATCGGGAAGAGAGCATTTGTTTGGAGAAGTTAAGAGTGGAGTTTCACACCTGAATGAGATAGGTCTTTTGGCACAAAAATATTGGAAAGAAATTCCCAATCGTTTTCCTCATGTTCAAATTGGCGAATATGTAATCATGCCTAATCATATGCATGGTATAATTGAAATTGATGATCCGTATTCTTTTATTAAAAAAGATGATGATGGTATCGTATACAGAGAAAGCATTAATGCCGTCTATACAGAGAGAAATCCTATGAAAGGTATCAATATTTCACGAATCATTCAATGGTATAAAGGACGGGTAACATTCGAATCAAGAAAAATCAATCCAAAATTCGCATGGCAATCACGATTCTATGATCACATTATTAAAGATAAAGAGTCCTACAAAAGAATTAGCAATTACATTCGATACAATCCCAAAAACTGGAAAGAAGATAAATTTGGAGCTTAGTAATCTAATTAGATCTGACTAAGTCTAAAGACAGCATTAATGCTGTCTCAACAAAAAAACCTATACCATAAAAAAACTGCAAAATCACTACGCGAAAAACTACGTTAATACTATATCAATAAAACAAAACAGCGCAAAGACAGCATTAATGCTGTCTTAACAAAAAAAAACGAAACCTAAAATAAAACAGCAGCAATACTATCTCAACAGAACCGAAACATCTATAAAACAACAATAGTAAAAATAGCATTAATGCTGTCTCAACGAAACAAAATGAGAGATCATTACCTTTTTAATGTAACATAGCAATACAAATCCGAAACGATATCTTAACAAAAAGAACCAAAAAATTGACTATTTTTAAGGACATAGATTTACATTCCTTAGCAATATCAATATATGTCAAAATATCAGTTCCTTAACCGAGATTTAAGCTGGCTATCTTTCAACAATAGAGTACTTGAAGTAGCTAAAAATCCGGAATTGCCATTATACGAAAGAATTAAATTTCTTGCCATTTATTCTTCTAACCTTGATGAATTCTATCGGGTGCGAGTGGGTACGTACAAGCGTTTTACGGAATTGCCTCCCGAAGACAAGAAAAACTTGCGCGAGAATCCGGACATCATATTAAAAAAGATAAATACCGAAGTGGATCGTCAACAGAATCAGTTTGGGGACATTTTCAGGAATAATATCATTCCTGAATTAAAAGAAAATAATATTATTCTTCTACAGGATGAAAAATTATGTGATGAGCATCATCAGTTTGTAAAAGATTTCTTTCTGGAGAATCTTCTGCCACATGCACAGCCAATGCTTTTGTTAAAAAAGCAGGTTCAACCTTTTTTACAGAACAACTCCATTTACCTGGCTGTAAAATTATACAAACGAGGTAGCAAAAAGGAGGAAGAAGGAACACAAAAAAAACGAAGAGCAAGATACGCAATCATCAAAGTGCCTTGTCATCATTTTCCGAGATTTATTGAATTGCCTGAAGTGGATGGAAAACATTTTATCATGTTTTTGGATGACATTATTAAACTAAGAATGAAAGTTCTGTTTCCAGGATATAAAATTGATTCTAGCTTTAGTTTTAAACTAAGTCGTGATGCCGATTTATTGATTGAAGATGAATACTCAGGTGATTTAATCGAGATGATTGAGCGAAGCCTAAAAAAGCGCGAAACAGGTACTCCTTCCCGCTTTCTGTTTGATGAATCAATCCCGAAAGGGTTTCTTAAGTTTTTAAAAGATTCGTTTGATTTAACACCTAACGATATGGTTAAGGGTGGTAAATATCACAACTTTCAGGATTTCTTTGGATTTCCAAATCCGAAACATCCGGAATTGGAACTTGAACCCTATCATCCACTTAATGTGGAAGAATTAAAAGGCGAAACCAAATCTATTTTTAAAACCATTCGCAAAAAGGATAGAATCCTACATTTTCCGTACCAGTCGTACAAGTATGTTATTCGTTTTTTAAACGAGGCTGCCCTCGATCCTAAAGTGGAAGAAATAAAAGCTACTCAATACAGAGTTGCAGACAATTCTGCGGTTGTTAATGCACTAATTAATGCTGCACACAATGGTAAAAAAGTTACTGTATTTGTAGAGGTAAAAGCTCGTTTCGACGAAGAAGCAAATCTTCGCTCAGCAAGAGAAATGCGAAAAGCTGGCGTCAAAATTATTTACAGCATACCAGGACTTAAAGTTCATGCCAAAATTGCCCTGGTAAAACGAAGAGGTGAAAAAGTTGATTATGCCTTTTTAAGCACCGGTAACTTTAACGAGAAAACAGCTAAAGTATATGCTGACCATGGTTTCTTCACCGCCGATCCTGCAATTATTCAGGACCTGAAACAACTGTTTGATTATCTTGAAAATAAAACACCTGGTTACAAATTCAATAAGCTATTGATTGGTCAGTTCAATTTAAAGAGCGAATTGATTCGATTGATCGATAGAGAAATTGAAAACGTAAAAAAAGGCGGTAAAGGCTACATTATTTTGAAGATGAATGGTCTGCAAGAACGGGAAATGATCAAGAAATTGTACGAGGCAAGTGAAAGTGGCGTGAAAATAGATTTGATTCTAAGAGGAATCTGCTGCTTAAAACCAGATCAGAAATATTCTAAGAATATTAGAGTCATTCGTATTGTAGATCAATTTTTAGAGCATGCCAGAGCCTTTTATTTCCATAACGAAGGAGAGGAATTGCTTTATCTATCTTCAGCCGACTGGATGAATCGAAATCTACAGCGAAGAATCGAATGTGCATTCCCAATTACAGATCCATCAATTAAAAATGAGTTGATTCATATTTTAAACATTCAGTTATCAGATAATGTTAGTGCACGAATTTTAGATGGCAAGCTCGACAACATTCCTTTGAAAAGAAACAAACACGATGCCGATGTTAGATCTCAAATTGAAATTGCTGAGTTCTTAAAACAGAAAGAATCAAGTCAAAAAGAAAAACAATCGGTTAACGAATAACAAACCAAAACTATGAAACGCCTATTTCTGGTTCGACACGCAAAAACGGAAGTAATTCGGTATGATATCACCGATTTCCAGCGAAATTTAAAAGATCGTGGAATAAATGATTCTAAGCTAATTGCCAACAAATTGCTACTTAAGAAAGCAGTACCCGATTTAATACTTTCAAGCACAGCGAACAGAGCCATACAAACAGCTAATTTATTTGCCAAAGTATTAAATTACCCTTTGGAAAACATTGTTAAAATGGATGAACTGTATGATGGCTTTACAACGCATGAGTTTTTAGGAATGTTGGATCAACACGGTAAAGATAATGAGCGCATAATGGTAGTTGGACACAACCCAAGTATAGAATATCTAGCATTTAATTTAAGCGAAGAATTTTACGAGTATGTTCCTACATGTACAGTTATTGGTGTAGAATTCGATGTTGACAATTGGCAAGATATTGATGCTCGTACGGGTAAGATTTCCTTATACGAGTTTCCAAAAAAATATAAACACTGATCAGTTATCTCTGATAACTGATCAGTGATATCTGAATTTACTGTTTCCCAAAAACAATGTGTCCATTGTTGTCGATTATCAATTTACCATTGACCTTTTCTTGTGATTGAGCATCAGTAAAGCCTTTAATCAAAGCTGTTTTTTGCTGAGTAACCAATGATTTTATTTGAGCTTCGCTAAGCTTCTTCTCCATAAAAACAAATGGAACAACAAACTTACAACCATTCCTGTAGTTGGAGCAACCATAGGCTGCATTCCCCTTCAACATGGTTCCATTTTTACAAATTGGACAAGTCCATTCTTCTTTCTCTTCTTCCAATATGCTCACCGTAAAATCAGGATCTAAAACCAAATTCCCATTCTTTTTGTTACCATCAACAATAAAACCTTTTATTTTAGGAGTTTTGCCTTTAAGAATAAGTGCTTCTACTTGTTTATCGGTTAGTTTTTTCTCTGCAAATTCGAATGGAATTCTAATCTCGCATCCATTTTTCCAATTGGTACATCCCCAAACTGATTTGCCTTTAACAATTTTTCCTTCCTTACATTTTGGGCATGCTAATTCGGCTGGAGCTGCTTTTTTCTTCGTAGTTTCTGTTTTCTTCTTTTCCTTTTCTTTCTCCTCGTCAATCACCTCAATTTGACTGATGTTCTTTCTGGATTTCACGTCCCAAACAATTCCAACAACCATATTTTTCAGCTCCGCCATAAATTGGTTTACCTCAAAATTCCCCAATTCAATATCCTTCAATTTCTTCTCCCATTGTCCGGTAAGCTCAGCTGATTTCAGCAGTTCGTTCTGAATGGTATCAATCAATTGCACACCCGTAACCGTCGCTACAAGTCTCTTCTTCTCTTTCTTTATGTATCGGCGCTTAAAGAGTGTTTCAATAATATTCGCACGAGTTGATGGACGACCAATTCCATTCTCCTTCATCAAATCACGAAGCTCATCATCATCAACCTGTTTGCCTGCCGTTTCCATGGCACGCAATAATGTTGCCTCTGAATAATACTTTGGCGGTTGGGTCTGTTTCTCAGCCAAGTCAGGAGCATGTTCTCCACTCTCCCCTTTTACGAATGCAGGAAGAATCACACCTTCACCAACATTACTATCCTTGGCATATAAAACACGCCATCCCGGATCAACAATTTGTTTTCCTGTCGCTTTAAAATCGATATCGGTTACCTTACCCATTACAGTGGTATTACTCACCTTACAATCGGGATAAAATACGGATATAAATCGTCGGGTAACCAAGTCATACACTTGTTTTTCATCGTAATTGATTCCCGAGGGATTCACACCCGTTGGGATAATTGCATGGTGATCCGTCACTTTCTTATCATCAAAAACCTTCTTCGATTTCCTGATTTTATCTTTTAACAAAGGATCTACAAATTCTTTGTAGGGTGTTAACTTTTGAAGAATGCCTGGAATCTTTTTGTAAATATCATCAGAAAGATAGGTTGTATCTACCCTAGGATAGGTGGTTAATTTCTTCTCATATAAACTTTGAATAATTCTTAGAGTTTCCTCTGCTGATAAATTTAATTTTCTATTGCAATCCACCTGAAGTGAAGTCAAATCATACAACCTTGGTGGCTGCTCTTTCCCACTCTTTTTTACTTGCGAAACAATCTCGAAAGGCTCCGATTTTATCTGATCAAGGAAAGCAACACCTTCCTCTTTTTTATCAAATCGACCTCGTGTAGCTGCAAAGCTAACTTCGCGATAAACCGTTTTTAGCTCCCAGTAAGTTTGCGGCTTAAAGTTTTCGATCTCCTTTTGGCGATTAACTATTAGTGCCAAAGTTGGAGTTTGCACTCTACCAATGGATAAAACCGATTTACCATTGGAATATTTTAGTGTGTACAGCCTGGTTGCATTAATTCCTAATAACCAATCCCCAATAGCTCTTGAAGAACCTGCAGCATAGAGTTTATCAAAATCACTTCCTTCTCTCAAATTCTGAAAGCCTTCACGAATGGCTTCCTCTGTTAGCGATGAAATCCACAATCGCTTTATAGGCACATTGCATTTTGCTTTATGTAATACCCAACGTTGAATCACTTCTCCTTCTATTCCAGCATCACCACAATTTATAACCTCTTCGGCACCAGAAATCAATTTTTCTAAAATATCGAATTGCTTTTGAACTCCTTTGTCAGGAATTACGCGGATACTGAATCTAGGAGGTATTATAGGAAGATCATTTAAATGCCAATATTTCCAGTTCAAATCGTATTCATGTGGTTCTTTTAGAGTGCACAAATGACCAAAGGTCCAGGATATTTGATATCCATTTCCTTCAAAATAACCATCTCTCTTTGATTTAGCGCCTAATATTAAGGCTATTTCTCTTGCTACACTGGGTTTCTCAGCAATACAAACTTTCATTCGCTATTTATTTTCCTTTGTATTATTCAACGAGCCAAAATTATAAAAATTCATACTCCCGCCCTATTTTTATTGTCTAATTAAAACATGTATTTAAACTCTAAAGAGAAAATGTTCTCCTCTTCAGACATACCATAATTGGCAGTTATCACCATTAATTTGAATGGTGAAATCCAGAAGCCACCACCATATCCATGATGCCATTTGTCTGAGTCTTCACCATCTAACCATACTCTTCCAAAATCATTGAATGCCAATAAACCCATCTCTCCACCAAAAAAATAAGATCTGAATTTAGCCAAACGGAATCGGTAATCGGTATTCTGATAAACGATATCATCTCCTGCAAATCGGTCCCGACGATATCCTCTTAAATTTGAACCTAATCCTAATTTATTAGCTTGGTAAAATGAATATCCACTCGTATTATGAGCTGCACCAAATCGAAGTGCTATAATACTACGTTGTGGTCTTCCTAAACTAGCATAAAATCGTAAGTCAGTTTCCATCTTTTGGAAATTGTGATCGTTTTTCTCCAAACCTCGGTAAAACTTCCAAGAATTGCTCCAATAGATACCTCTTGAAGGTACTACTTTACTATCACGAGTATCTAGTGTGTAATTCGCACCAATCCCAACATATTTTCTCGTATCAAAATCAGTAAGTGGATTTAAATCATTATCCGGATTTGTAAAATCAGTAACAAATCTGTCAGCAGTTGCTTTCAATTCCAATTGTTGAAAAAACGGACCAAATGAGATACTCTGCTTAGCCCCAATTTGTTTTCTCAATTGCAATTGAATTTCAGTATTTCCCATTCGTATTCGGTTGTACTTATTATCATCACTCTCAGGATTCTCGGTTTCATTTCCTAAGCCATAATAGTACCCTTGAAAGTTTGGGGTATTATAATTAAAACTGGTTAACAAATCCAAATCACTTAAGACTCCAATCATTTCACCAGAATACTTGAATTCAATAGACGGATACATAAAAGCATAGTTCACTAAGAACTTATGCATCGAACCATAAGGTTCTTTTCTAAAATTTTGCTTTTTGATATTTACACCTGCTCCCAGAATCAAACCATCATCACTCACATAATTCAAGTTTGCTGCAGGACTTACAATGTCGTATTTATAAGATTTTCTGTT
>Ga0209692_10002053_pt1 | contig 23873 bp, 18 predicted proteins | sample tdDd472_FD_187129 | JGI IMG/M metagenome (GOLD analysis project Ga0209692, IMG submission 187129) | Marine sediment microbial communities from the Atlantic coast under amendment with organic carbon and nitrate - tdDd47.2 (SPAdes)... | ecosystem: Environmental > Aquatic > Marine > Coastal >... | reverse complement strand
TGCGCTGATAAAGAAAATTAATGAAATCACTACGCACTTAGGGAATATTAAAGTTGCACCTATGATATTTAATGCATAGCAGCAATGCTGAAAATATAATGTAAACTGAATTTATGAGCAAACTCTATTTAGAGAACGTTTATGGTGCTTTACTTCGACCAGTTTATATAAGGATTGTTTAAAAGGACAGAATTTCGATAACGCTCATCATCAGAGACCTCTTCTCCTACCCATTCCGGTTTGATAAACTCTTCTGCTTCGCTATCCAGTTCGATTTCAGCAACGATTAATCCTTGGTTAAGACCATAAAACTCATCAATTTCCCAAGTCTTTCCAGAAAACTCAACATAATGGCGGGTTTTCTCGATTACAGTATCGCCAATCCGGTCTTCAAAAAAACATTCGGCATCGACAAGAGGTATATCATATTCAAATTCCTTACGAGAAATCCCTGATGTACCATATTTAATGGTCAGTTTACTCTTATCTCCTTCGCGACGAATACGAGTGGTAAAGTCCTCTTCGTTGGTTAGATAACCTTGTTTAAAGGGAATGCTCTTTGTTACCGCCGCTCTCCAATTCTCATTTCTTAATAAAAACTTGCGTTCGATCTCCACACCCATAATATCCATCCTTATATGTTTTAGTTGATTCTAGCACATAAGTTTTTTAAAAAATTTAAAATTTACCTGTCATTTTTAATAACTTGATGAGCAAAGTTATGTCCTATTAAGTAGAGCAAGTCATAAGGATTGCTTATATCCCAAATAACAAAGTCACCTTTTAAACCGACTTTTAAGCGCCCCCTATCATTCATACCCAAAGCCTAAGCAGCATTTCGAGTAACACCTAATAGGACTCTTCGGGACTTAAAGAAAAAAAATACAGGCTAGATTCATGGTTGTAAGAAGCGAAGATATCGGTGAACTCCCCGGATTACAATCACTGGCCACCGCAATCCGTATTGTCTGCTTAACCAATCACTAACATCCAATTGACCATCATTTTTGTCAAAAAAATTGCCGCACAAGCCCTAGAATTCAGGAAAAAACATTTTAGCCCTGTTATTAACCGGTTATACCGCCAAATCCGTACCAAGTTTCCTTATATCAAACAAGATAGTGAAATGGTAGAATTTATCCCAGTGGCCAGGCGCTTACTAAATAATCACGAGATAATTAGGCTAAGCGTCAAAAGATTGTGACTCAGAACACAATTAAATTTTATTTTTAGTGTATTATCTATAAAAAGCAAATTATCCGGGAGCAAAACCATGTCTAAAAATTCAATCTTACTTTCTCTATTTGTATTGTTAGCCTTAGCTTTCAACCCTATTTGGGCTGAAGATGAAACTGAAAGTAGTGAAAACGATAATACTGAGCAATCAACTGAAAATAGTGACGACGATAGCGTTGATGACAATGGTCTAACCGGCTGCGAAGTTATTGTTGACCTGGATAAAGGCACCATGGAAATGCCCTGCGTCCTGGTTAATGGCGAACAATATCAAGTTAAAATGTCCACCCAGCGCGGTAACTCTATGAACTGGAAAGTGGTGTTCCTGGCCCTTGAAGATGATTCGGTTATTTTGGATGAAAGCGATGACTCAAATGACGATACATCTAATGATAATTCTAGTAATGAGGAAGACGACTCCTCTAATGATACTTCATCTAATGAAGAGGATGATTCCGGCAACGATTCCTCCAATGACGAAAACGAAAATGAAGAAGAGGATGATGAGGAAGACGAAGAAGACGATAGCGAAAATGAAGAATGTGTTCCCGCCAATGCCAATGCGAATAACTGTAAAGATAAGGAAAAATAGGATTTAATCGTATGATAGTCGAGGGCCATAGCAGTCATCGACTATCCCACCTATTCTTTAATTCCAAAAGGCCCCAATTGCTGCAATCCCTTGTGCACCGGCCTGTTTGGCATCAGCCAGATCACTAGCCTGCATCCCACCCAAAGCATAAACAGGGCAATTTAACTGACTGATCATTTTTGAAAACTGCTCCCAGCCAATACCCGGCACTCCCGGATGACTGGAGGTTTCCTTTACCGGAGATAAAAGCAATAAATTGGCCCCCAATTTTTCTGCCTGCTGCATCTCCTCCAAAGTATGGCAAGAAACCGATAAAAGCTTTTGTTCCGAAACCGGCCGACTATCATATTCAAACAGAACCTGACTATTTAAATGTAGTCCGTCGGCATTACTCTGTTCAAATATATCAGTCGAAGTAGCGAGTAATAAAATCGCATTAAAGCGATGACAAACGGTTTCAGCAATTTTTGCCAATTGTAAGTATTCATCCGGCTCACTAATGGTCTTGGAACGAAACTGCACCACCTTATTGCCTTGCACCAAGGCCTTGGTCAATTTGGCTTCAAACTCTTTATGATCGGTAAACTTACCGGTAATCATATAAAAATCAGGTAATTGTTTGGATTGCATGGTCTTATTTCTTTTGTAATGATGTAAAACCAAGATTTTAACGTATTTAAACAACTAGCCAAATATCAAATATGGGAGTGTCATCAAAAGCCTAGCGGCATCATTAAAACAATAATATTATTCAAAAACAATCAATTAGCTATGGCTTTAATTCTTGATATGCTCTATTATTAAGAAAAAACACCCGTCATATAAACATGCAATTTCAACACTTCAAGAAAACACTTCTTACCATTTTGCATACCGGTTCGGACGAAATTCCCAGTGGGAAGTTTATGTTTATCGGTTTTTCTTTGGTATTGGTGATGCTTTTATCTGCCGGTATTGGCGGATGGTATGTATTGTCGGGGCAATCACATTCCTTTGAGAGATTTCGGGCCGCCGGCGACGTCGAAAGCTTAATGTATGATGCCCGTTTGTCCGAATTAATTTATACCCGTGATGAGACTCAAGAAGATGCCCAGAAAGCATTGGAAGTGGCAAGTCGAGTCATAAATCGCGCTAAGGAATTACAACAATTGGTTAACGATCAAACCCGCAAGGAACGATTAAACCAAGTAGTAGTAGCCGTTGAAAAATATAGTCAACTATTTCGTCAGTTTGTTACTTTAAGACAAGACAATAAGATTGCAGTACGTGCTATGGTCTCAGCAGCAATAAAGGCTTCCCACAGTGCTGAAAGCTTACAGCGGATCCAGGAAAAATACGTGCGTCTGGATACCGAAAGTGTACGAAAGTTGCGCCAACAAATGGAGGATATTTCAGAAAACACCGCTAACTCTTACGAATTGATTATCTTTCTTGAAAGTGCCCGGGAACATGAAAAGAATTTTTTGGTCTCGAAACGATTACGGCAGTTAGAGCATGCTAAAAGTGAAATTTCCAGTTTAAGTGAAGTTCTTCACCAGCTAAAAAGACGCATTGAAGATCCGACCAGTATCCAATTACTAACCAATATTGAAAAAAATAAAGATTCCTACCTGCAAGCGCTAAACGACGTCGTATCCATCGTTCAAAATGAAAGTGATTTTTCTCTGGAGACTAAAGAACTATTAAATCTCGATAAAACCGCTTTTGCACTAAGAGATGCCGCTTTTGCCTTGCGCAGTAATGAGCGTACGGTTCTGGCTGAGATACAAAGAAAAGTTGAAGATACCCAAGAATTATTGACCCGGCGATTAGCCTTATCCGAAGAGGTTAACGAAATTCTAATCAATGTCGGCGACGCTCGTCAAAGCGATAGAGATTTTTCCCTCTCCAACGACCAGGAAAGCCGTATCGTTCATGCCAATAGGGTAAAATCTTTACTGTCCGGAGTCATTAGTCGGTCCAAGAAGATCGAAGGCTTATTGATCGAAAACGATGAAAAAGAAGCGTTTAAAAGTGTACTGCCGAGTATTGTTTCTTATCGAGACAACTTTCAAAATGCGCAACAAGTGGCACAAGACGCCTACGCCACCGGACAAAAAATGGTCGCCTCTGCCTTGGAAGCCGATCGACTATTAGATGCCGCTCAGGCATCCCGTCTGGATGATATTCAGGACGTCCAAGCACTTAAGAATATCTTTATTCCAATTAGTATCTTTTTTGCTTTATCGATTATTTTACTTGCCTATTTGATGCATAAGTCGCAAAAGACACTGATCAATATGGCAACCATGCTTAAAAAATCGTCTCAAAAAGCCGAAGAAGCCACGCAAGCAAAAAGTGATTTTTTGGCCAATATGAGCCATGAAATCCGAACGCCGATGAATGCCATTATCGGTATGAGTCATTTGGCCTTAGGTACGGAACTAAATAAAAAACAACGTAATTATATTGAAAAAGTACATCTTAGCGCTGAGTCTCTATTGGGAATAATCAACGACATTTTAGACTTTTCCAAGATCGAAGCCGGCAAACTGGATATAGAAACGGTTAATTTCCGACTGGAAGATGTCATGGACAACCTGGCCAATCTGGTTGGTCTCAAAGCGAATGACAAAGGCATTGAATTAATATTTGACCTACCAAGTAATTTACCCACAGCACTAATCGGTGATCCACTTCGATTAGGTCAGATTTTAGTTAACTTGGGTAATAATGCTGTTAAGTTCACCGATAGCGGTGGTGAAATTATTATTGGTGTTGAAGTGAAAAGTGAATCCGATAATGGTGCACTATTGCAGTTTTATGTACGAGACAATGGTATCGGCATGACTAGCGAACAGCAAAACAAACTGTTTAAATCATTCTCTCAAGCGGATACTTCCACTACCCGAAAATATGGCGGAACAGGTCTCGGCCTGGCCATATCTAAAAAATTGACGGAGTTGATGGGTGGAAGTATCTGGGTTGATAGTCAAAAAGATCATGGCAGTACATTTTATTTTAGCGTTCAATTAGGTAAGCTACAGGACGAAATTGTCTCCAATCCTTCTCCAATTGGTGAGCTAGGTTCCTTACGTATACTAATTGTCGATGATAACGAAAGTTCCAGAGAAATTTTAACTCAGATGTTAGCCGGTTTTGGCTTTCGCATTGACCAAGCCGGAGCGGGAGAAACTGCTCTGGCTTTGTTAGAAGAAGCTGCCTCTAAAGATCCATACCAACTGGTACTAATGGACTGGCAAATGCCTGGTATGGATGGAGTTGAAGCCACTCGATCCCTACAGCAATTAGAATCGATTACCCAAATACCTACGGTAATTATGGTAACCGCCTACGGTAGAGAAGAAGCTCAAGAGGCTGCATTAGATGTCGATATCTCGGCCTTTTTAACCAAACCGGTAACGCCGTCAACATTACTGGATTCCATCTTAATCGCCATGGGCAAAGAAGTCATTAAGGAAGAAAGGCAAAATGATGATAAACAGGAGATTGAAAATACCCTAAGCCAATTACGGGGAGCAAAAATTCTTTTGGTTGAAGACAACGAGATCAATCAGGAACTAGCCCTGGAACTTTTGGAAAGCAATGGTTTGCAAGTACAAATCGCCAATAATGGTCAGGAAGCATTAAATTGTTTATCCGAAACAAACTTTGACGGCGTGCTAATGGATTGTCAAATGCCGGTAATGGATGGCTATAGCGCAACTCATGAGATTCGCAAACAGAAGCAATACCAACAACTCCCCGTCATTGCCATGACCGCCAATGCCATGGCGGGAGATCGGGAAAAAGTGCTGGCCGCTGGAATGAATGATCATATTGCCAAACCGCTAAACGTTAAGAATATGTTTGAAACCATGGCCCGATGGATCATTCCTGTTCAATCCAGCAATAACAACGAAAAGGGAAAAGGTCACAACAGCACCAAGAATGTTAATCAGTTCGCCATTCCCGAATTATCGGGTATTGATACCGTCCAAGGTTTACGAACCACGCAAGGAAACCGAGAACTATATCGTAGACTATTGATTAAATTTAAACAAAGCCAGACTGATTTCGTTAAACAATTTAATAGTGCCTCGAACACTGATGAAGCCGCTCTTTTAGCTCATACCTTAAAAGGCGTAGCAGCTAATATAGGTGCCGGAGAAATCCAAGGATTGGCCCAGGAGCTAGAACAACTTTGTAAATCCAATAAAGCCATTCCCAAAGCAGTTATTCAACAACTCGACCAGGCAATAATAGAAGTCATGGACGGATTAACCGTATTGGAAAAAAAAGAACAAGCAACTTCAATTGAACAGCCAAGAATCGACTATGCATCCATTCAATCTTTGATGATACAACTGCAGGATTTATTGACTGATGACGATACGGCTGCTTTGGATATTGCCAACCAAGTAGACAAAAAACTTCCGGCTAGTCCTGCTAAAAACACACTACAGCAATTAATTACTGCCGTTGATGACTACGATTTTGAAGAAGCACTTGAACAACACAAAAGATTAAAGGAACAATTAGCAACATGTGATCAAAAGTAAAAAGTCAAAGTTGCTTATCTCGACAACAGTGGTTTCAATTCAAAGACTCTTGCCGTACATTTTCAAGTATCCAAAAAAATCACACTTGTTATAATCAGTATTCATCGCAAGGAAATTTAATTATAATTTGTTAGATTTCAATATACTCATCAAGGGCATACAGATTTGCCTGATATAGAAATAAATACTATATTAAATCGTTTACGACGCAGTCTCATCCTTCCCTATACTCTTTTCATAACGGCTACCGTTGCTGTTTTTTTTCTTATGCTGTATTCGGCTAAAAGTCTGGATTTATACTCAGATTCAACGGAAAAAGCGCTATTTAACAACATCTACAATAAAGAACTCGAAGCGCTAGGTAAACTGAATAAGGATTATAGCTTTTGGAATGATATGGTTGAAAAAACCATATTTAGCCAAGATCAACAATTTATTATAGAGAATTTTTTGGGACCATATTTGCTCAACAGCTTTGAATTTTTCAAAAGTGATCATTTTAAATCTGGAAAAAAAAGTCATTCTGTCTGTTAATAATGGAGAAGATGTAACCACAATATCACCTCATGAGATAGGTCCTAATATAAGTAAATTGGCTCAACTTAGCTTAGACTCCGATATGATAGACCCAACTCCCGGCATCGGAACTTTTTGGCTTGGAGATAGTATCTATTTGGTTTCGATTAGCGCCATCACTCCCTTTAATAGCACCGAAAGAATGAATGCTAACAATGCCTATGGTCTGTTGCTTATGGCCAAACCATTAAACTCTGATTTACTTAAGCAGTGGCAAACAGCATTTCATTTTAATGCCCTCCAAATGCATACGAAACCTACCGTTTTGACCGATGCCTTTGTATCTTATTCAATTCAGTCACCAATGCAACACTGGATAGCGGATATAAATTGGAAGCCTGAACAACCCGGAGACCACTTTTTAGTTCAGGTACTCCCCTGGATTACCACTTTATTTGTATTAATAATTTTTATTAGCATTATATTTGTTAAACGAGTACAAAGTTATTCAAAATCAACGGCAGATGCATTAGTTGAATTGCACGAAAGCCGAAAAAAACTCAACACACTTGCTTATTATGATCCGATCACAGAATTGCCAAATCGAAGTCTTTTTTTAGATCGGCTTGGACAAGCGGTTGTGGCCAACAACCGTTTAGGTACCCAAACCGGAGTGCTATACATTGACCTGGACGGATTTAAACAAGTAAATGATTCCAAAGGCCATGATATTGGAGATCAACTTCTGCACATGGTAGGCCAAAGAATGCTTGAGTGCATTCGTAGTGAGGATACGGTTTCCCGTATAGCAGGAGATGAATTTTGTATTCTCTTAAAAGATTTATCGAACACAACTGATACCGATACCATCGCTTCAAAATTGCAACATAAATTAAATATGCCTTACATGATTGAAGGTGATGAGTCTTTTATCAGTTCAAGTATCGGAATTGTTATTTCTCCGAATGATGGAAAAGCACCAGAAGAATTACTAAAAAAAGCTGATATTGCAATGTATCAAGCAAAAGACAATGGTCGAAATTGCTACCAATACTATACACAAGAATTAAGTAACCTGGTTGAATATAAAGCCGTATTGCATATGCAATTACGCAATGCACTCCAGAAACACGAATTATCATTAGTCTATCAACCAATCGTCAGTGCATCTAAAAAAACCATTGTCGGTGCCGAAGCTCTGCTGCGGTGGAACAACGCTAAACTCGGCTCCGTCTCACCTAATGAATTTATCGGCCTGGCAGAATCAACCGGTTTGATTATTCCGATCGGCGAGTGGGTATTACAAACCGTTTTTTCAGACGCTATTGATTTTTATAGTCAGTATGGTGACGACTTTTTTATTTCTGTTAATATCTCAGGGCGTCAATTGTCTGACAAAAGCTTTATCGATCTAGTGAAGGAGCTAAACTCCTCAAGAAAACAAGATACGGTGATACCAAAACTTCATTTAGAGATTACAGAAAGTTACCTAATATCAAGTAATAATGGTGTTAAAGATATTCTTAATGAGCTTTCAAGTTTAGGGTTTACCATTGCCCTGGATGATTTTGGTACCGGTTATTCATCTTTAAGTTACTTAAATGGCTATCCAATCCATGCCTTAAAAATTGATCGTTCATTTATTGCTAACTTTATCAATGATAAAAAAAGAAAAAAAACTGATAGCGGCAATTGTCGATATGTCCAAAAGCCTATATTTAACAGTTATAGCTGAAGGGGTTGAGACAGAAACACAATTAACATTTCTTGTTGAACAGAGTTGTGAATTAATTCAGGGATATTACTTTGGAAAACCAACTTCTAAACAAAAATTTCTATCAAATAACTTTGAGAGAACCCTATAAATAAGAACGATGATGCCCTCACAAATATACGGAGATAAAGGAAGGCGCTCCAAAAACATCCCTCTTCACGGCTTCTTCAGTCTGAATTTTAAGTCGTTGTTTAGATTCTTGAGTGGCGGCTTGTTCGATTAAAATTTCTGCATCCAATTTCAGCTTGAGTAAAATTTCTGTAATGACTTGCGGATTGGCAATATCCCGATCAAAGACAAAATTGGCTTTGAAAACCTGACGAGAAAATTCACCAACCCAGCTATGCTATGAGTTAGCGCAACCAATACGCGATGCCAATAAGCCATTGCGGGGGAAAAATGAGGGTTGATTAAACAGAAGATTTAACGCCTGGCAAGTGCGATGTCGATCCCTCCACATATATTTTCCCATTGCAGGATAAAGGTTAAAGGGAGAATCCTGCCAACCCTGTTCCTTAAACAAGGCACCGAGAACAAACGGTTTCCATAACACCTGAAATCCTTTATCAATTGCCAATTCTTCTATTCGCATTAACTATAGGTACTACCAAAATAAAACCAAAACTCCAATTGTCTCATGGCATAAAAGAGTTGCTTTATGCCTGACCAATAAAACTGGATTTGACATCTTCGGAATACCACACCACCTTATTTCGACCTTCTTCTTTTGCTTTATACAAAGCATCATCTGCTTGAGCTAAAAGATCGGTGGAATTATGATGTTCATCAAAATAGATGGCTCCGATACTGACGGTCGCCGGAATCATCTTTCCTTTAAATTCAAATGGCGTATCGGCAATAACAGAACGTAACCTTTCCAATAATGTATTGCCATTTTTTGAATCACAATAGCCAAGTAATAAAAATTCCTCTCCGCCAAATCTTCCCAGATGATCATAGGGGCGTAAAATATTCTGAGTCCGTTCAACAAATCCCTTGAGAATACTATCTCCGGCCAGATGACCATGAGTATCATTGACCTGCTTAAAATGATCCAGATCCAACATCGCTATACAAAAAGATTTGTTTTCACGAGTTGATTTAGCTATTTCCTTGTCCAATATATCCATAATAGCCCCCCGGTTTAATACACCGGTCAAGGGGTCATGCAGAGCTTGGTGAGTGAGTTTGACTTTAGCAGCATTAAGTTCACCCTGTAGATCCAACATTCTTTGTCCAACTCGTAAACGAGCCTGAAGCTCGGCATTATCAAAAGGCTTGGCAATGTAATCATTAGCTCCGGCTTCTAAACCATCCACAATATCTTCTGTTTGACTTTTAGCTGTGAGTAAAATGACATAAGGCGGATCGCTACTATCCAGTTCCTTAATTTTTTTGCACAATGCTAAACCATCCATTTCCGGCATCATCCAATCGACAATCAAAAGTTTCGGTGCGTCAGGTTGCTGTAATACCTCCCATGCTTGAGCACCATCTTCAACCACAATAGACTCATAGCCCCATTTACGGGTCAATGCCTGTAGCATACTTCTTGAAGTTAAGTCGTCTTCAGCTATTAACAGTTTCAAGATATTTTTTCCTCCATAGTACTTTTGAGTTGCTTAAATTGTTCTTCCAATTCAAGCATTAAACGCGATGTAGTTTCCATATCACCCTGTTCTGCAGCCATTTCTATCTGCTCGGCAACGGAACTTAAAAGTAAGCCACCAATATTTGCCGTCGCTCCTTTAATCTTATGTGCTTGAGCCGAAATTTTTTCCCTATCCCCATTATCAACCTGTTTCTTTAGATCCGCAATCTGTATGGGCATATCATCTAAAAATCCCTCAGAAACCTGCCTAATCAATTCATCATCATTGACCAGGCGCTCACTCAGCGCTTGATAATCGAAAACAATAGTTGCTTCCCCATTTCTTCGGTCTGCCACTTCCTTGTTGGTTTCGTTATCCTTTTCCTCAGACAATAATTTTGGCCCCCATTTTAATAAGATTTCATTCAGTTCCTTATAATGAATCGGTTTACTGATATAATCATCCATGCCCGCCGCCAAACATTTCTCCCGATCTCCCTGCATAGCGTGTGCGGTCATAGCGACTATGGGAATTTCACTTCTATTCACACCAGATTTAGTACCCCGAATTACCGCAGTGGCCTGGTATCCATCCATTCCAGGCATCTGGATATCCATTAACACTAAATCATAAGCTTCCTTCTGTAAAATCTCTACAGCTTCTCGACCATTGTTAGCAACATCTACTAAATGCCCCAATTTTGATAAAATACCTTTAGCAACCTGCTGATTGGTTAAATTGTCTTCAACCAGTAAAATTTTAACTGAAGCTTTTCTGGCTTCCCGCAACTTGTGCCGGGTCAACAAAGGCTGATCATTTATTTTTTTACCTTTACTCACAATGGCCAAGGTATCGAACAGATCAATAGGTTTGACCGGCTTGGATAAGTAGGCAGAAAATCCAAGCTGATGCGCTTTTTGAGCATCCCCTCGCCTCGCAACTGAGCTCATTAGAAGCATCGGTATTTTGAAAAAGCGTTGATCGGCACGGATCTTTTCAATAAGCATGGCACCATCCATCTCAGGCATTAACATATCCAAAATGGCTGTCATGATAGGTTGATTATTTTTTTCACATTGAGACAGTATCTGTAATGCTTTTTTCCCACTGTCTGCCTCAAAGACATTAATGCCGTAGAACTCTAATTGCTTTCTCAATACCTCTAGATTGGCCTTATTATCATCCACAATTAAAACATTCATTCCATTCAAATTAGCTGAGGTATCAATTTCAGCAGCTTGTTGACCAATTCCAAAATTGGCAGTAAACCAAAATTCCGCCCCCTTCCCAACCTCACTTACAACACCTACCTGTCCTCCCATCAGTTCAGCCAATTGTTTGCTAATGGCAAGTCCCAAACCGGTACCACCATATTTTCGGGTAGTCGAACCATCTTCCTGTTCAAAACGGTCAAATAAACGACGATGATTTTCCTCAGCAATTCCTGGCCCGGTATCCTTAACCTTAAAACGTAAAATACATTCTTGGTCATGTCTAGAATCCAATTCAACCATGATGACCACTTCACCCCGGTCGGTAAATTTAATTGCATTACCGGTGAGGTTTACTAGAATTTGCCTTAAACGGCCCGGATCACCAAATAATTGAATGGGCACATTAGTATCCACTAGATAAACTAACTCTAAATGCTTTTCATCAGCTTTAAAAGCCATCATGGTCGCCAGATCATCCATTAACATCTGTAAATCAAAGTCAATCTCTTCCAGATCCAGCTGACCAGCTTCGATCTTGGAAAAATCTAAAATATCGTTGATTATTCCTAATAATGATTCGGCACTATTACGAATAGTTTTGGCATAATGGCTTTGTTCTTTGTCCAGATGGGTATCCAATAATAAGCCGGTCATGCCGATTACACCATTCATCGGGGTACGAATTTCATGACTCATATTGGCCAGAAAATCACTTTTAGTGCGAGTAGCCTCTTCTGCCTTAGCCAAAGCCAAATCCAATTCCAGGTTTTTCATTTCCATTTTATCGGCAAAAATTTGTAGCTTTTCTTCCGCTTGTTTACGCAATGTAACATCTACGATAGTCGCTAAAACTTTCAATCCTGTATCCGTTTCTATAGGATTCAGACCGATTTCCAGGTTAATGGTCTTTCCATCTTGGCGAGTTCCCTGAAAAGGACTATTGGCTACCATAAGCCTGTTTTTAGGAGCATCAAAGAATTTTTTTACATTTACAGCATGTCCATGGCGATATTCTTTAGCAACTAAACACTCAACAGGTTGGCCTATTAACTCATCCCTAGGATATCCAAAAATATGTTCCAGAGCGCTATTGATCATTTCAATATTTCCCTCTTGGTTTAGCAGAATTAAACCGCTGGGAATAGACTCAAGGACATGGGTCAACTGCTGTTCGACTTTTTTTCGCTCATTGATTTCTGTATGCAGATTGTCCAATGACGAAGTGCTATTACCAAGATTTGTCGCCATTTGGTTTATTTCTCGACCAAGTGTTCCAATTTCATCTTTTCCCAAATCAGGGAGTTGATATTCAAGCTTACCCTGACCAATAATTCTCGAACCTTCTTGGAGGATGTCCAATCGTCTTAATAGCAATAGACGAAATACGATAAATAATACTAAAGCAAGCAATACTCCTCCCATAAGGGCCGTATTAAGAATAGTGAAAACAGTTTGTGTCAGACCTGCCAGTGCGGTATCCCGACGGCTAACCGTAATAATTTCACTTTGCATATCAGCAAATGAGATTTTTTTACTGGCCCAAATCAGAGATTCGTCCGCTTCAAACTTATTACCAACAGTCCATAAATGAGAGGTATGATGAGTTTCGGCGTGATTAATCAACAGAATCCGATTCTGCGAATCGGTTATTAGTGCGGCGTTAATGGGATTATTGGTAATCACTAACTCTTTTAAGTTAACGTTTAGAATCTCTTTTAAAGCAGCTTGCCAATCAAAAGAGATGACAACCCACCCCATTAGCTCTCCTTGTTTTTTTATCGGACTGACAAACCACTGGCTAATTCCACGTTCTAAACCAATTATGGTTAAAAAGGGATCGATTCCCGGAGTACCCGACTTAACTTCAGTTTGCGACGGAACAACATACATCGGATTGTTATTAAGATATTTAAGGAGTAATTGTTCGCCCTTAATTTTTTTTTGCTCTTTATCTTTGGTACTGGCGGCAAAAATACTACCATTCTGGGTAGCAATCATAATATAGTTAATATTAGAGAATATGCGTGAAAAATCATTTAAAACCTGATTCACTCCTCGGTTTTTCTGCATATCTAAGGCCTTGTTTACCACTTTATCTCGTGCTACAACTTCCGAAGCATGAATCATACCTTGTAATTTTTCGGAAATCTGATCCGCTAAATTGGCAACGTTGGAATCAAGCTGTTTTTCAAGACTACTGATTAGATTTTGTTTAATCTTAAAATAGGCGTAATAACCCATCCCCCCCACAACGATAAAGACTACAAGCAGCCCCAACATAACGATTTTCGGAATCAATTTCACTGTTTATCCCATCATTTCAACGTCGAATAATGACAACTATTCAATCCATTTAATTTTTTAACGGTAGCTTTTTCAAAGCGGCTAGACCAAGTTGCTCAAAACTTTTTCGATTAAGCAGAAATAAAGGAGGATCTTGTATTTCAGACATCATTCGAGCCGGTTCTATATTGACAGTTATTCCCCCACTATTTCTCCCAAAACATAAAAAACAGCCGTCGGCCTAAAAGTTGAATCCTGATCTATTCCTAATTTATTGGAACTCATTATGGAAATATTATGTTTTATTGAAATATCAACAAGAGCTTCCCACCACTCTACAGTTTAAGTATCTGTCCTTAACATAAAAAGATCAACATTTGCTGCCAACTTCAAAGCCTGTTGTTTTACATCAGCAACATCGACAACCTCTCTAATAACCACCTTTAAACCGGCTCGACGGAATCGTCGAGTCAAATTCGCAGCTTGTATTTTAGAATTGGGCTTATAATGTATTAGCTTAATTTTACTTGGTAATCTGCCCCTAAGAATTGTTTTATCGATATTTACTTATAACATTGAGTTGCTAATAAACCAACTTTTTAAAATTATCAATTACTTGAGAAGTCACCAAATTCTTCAATATGAAAATTTCCAACGACACTTATATCCGATACTCCGCAAAATTAAAAAGTAGCCTTGCAGTGCCTTAAGTAACGTCTATACTTTATTCCAATAATCTGGATTGGATTACTTAATGTCTTCCAATCCATCCTTGAACAGAAAACACTTAAGGATTAAATTTCTAGTCTTTAACTTGAACTTAAAGAGATAACTATGAAAGCTATTGCTCCAAAATCCCAAGCCATTATGTATGCAGCATCTCTTGGATTATCAGTTCTTTTGTCCGTTGGATTCAGCTCCAAAGCTGAAGCATGGACCGATGACGTCAATTCTATTAAAGATGTAAATAGCAAATGCAAATTTGAACCAGAAACCCAGTGTACATCGGCAGTAAGAATTGGAATTAATCTGGCCGGTGTTGATATGCATAATGCTTCCATGACAACCATGCGATTAGATAAAGCTAATCTGCAAGGAGCTAACTTATCCAATGCTATTTTACAATTATCCAATTTTAAAGAGGCCAATATGATGCTTGCCAATCTGGAAGGAGCACATATGCATGCCACTAACTTGCAAGGTGCCAACCTCATGTTAGCCAATATGAAAAGGGTTAATTTACTGGATGCCGACCTACGTGGAGCAAACTTAAAAGGAGCGAATATGCTGGGAGCGGTATTAATCCAAGCCAAACTAGGTAATGCAACCTGGACGGACGGACGAGTATGTGCCACTGATTCTGTCGGAGAATGTAAGTAATTAAAAATTTCTGTAATACCGGGGGGGGGAGGGGAGCCAAAATACCCAAAGTATTTTAATTGCATATATACCCAATTAGAAATTGCTACTCCCATCTTCCTTACAGTAAAATAAACCATCCATCAGCAGATGTTTATACAAGGAAAAAGATTTGCAACCATCTCCGCTTGAGCTTATTGAAGATGTCAGACTAACTTTAGAAAAAGTCTATAAACGCTTAGCAAAGCAACCGCATAGTATCGACCCGCAGATCATTTCCCAACTGGCCGAGCAAATCACCGAAGCCGTTGCCAAGGACAGCAATGCTTGCATAGCTACAATTTTCCACAAAGAGGGAGAATTTGCTTATTGTGCTCAGCATGCTGTTGATGTCGCAATACTGACTGCATTAATTCTTTCACGAATGAAGTTTGCCAATGCCCAATCAGTAATTGCTGCGGCTTTGTGTATGAATATCTCCTACGTCTCTCTTTTTAATCAATTTGTATTTAGCAAACCTCGTTTAAATGCTATTCAGAAACAGAGTGTATCGGAACACCCCAAACAAGCATTCGAAATGTTAAAAGGGGCTGGAATTAATGACAATCTGTGGTTGGATTGTGTACTTTACCACCATGAAACGATGGACGGTAGCGGTTTTCCAGAAGGATTAAAAGAGAAACAGATTCCTCCTATGGCCAGGTTATTGGCGGCTTGTGAGTTTTACTGCAACCAAGTGCATGCCAAGAAATATGTTGAAGGTCAACCTAGCAACCAAGCTTTAATCAAGTTATTTACTGAAAATATTGGAAAGTACGATACCAAACTTTCACCACTTTTTTATAATTGTCTGTCCATTATACCGTCCGGTTCTTTGGTACAACTTGACGAAAATAACAAAGGACTGATCATAAAACGACAAGTTAAGGAATCCGATGCATGCTTTGTCATTAATCTAATGGATGATAAATTGCAGCTGACGGAACAAAAAGTTGAACTCAGTGCGGATAAAATTAAGCAGGTATTGCCACTACCCTACGGTTTAAAAATATCGCTTTACCAGACATACGGTTATCCCTCACCACAATTACAACAATTCGTCAGTGGTCGAGTATATGGCCGCCCTCCTAGCAAAATGGAACTGGTAAAAACCCGCAGGATCATACAAGCCAGCGACCTTCCCGTTATGCCGGAAGTTATCTCAGAGATCGAAGAGGAGATGGAGCTACGCGAACCCGATGTGTCCAAAATTGCCCACTTGATCGGCAGCGATATGGCCTTATCAGCCTTGATTTTAAAAACCGTTACTAAATTGGTGACTTCTTCCACTCCAGTTCAATCCATACCCCACGCCATAACTATCCTAGGTCTGGATCGACTCAATAGCATTATTAAAACAGCTGCTTTGACTTTAACGTTTAACGATCTGGACGATAAGCTGCTTAACTATTGGGAAGATGCCCAGACTACAGCCTTGGCGGCAGCGAGGATATCAGAAGAATTATCTGATATTACTCCGGAAGAAGCTTATATGGCTGGTCTGTTTCAAAGTGCCGGTTGTTTATTATTATCGATTAAATTTGATAATTACTTCGATAATACTTTTGACAAGGCAATTCGCCAACCCTTCTCTTTTTTGGAATATGAGCAGGAAGAATATGGCACAGATCGTGGTTTAGTGGCCTATATGTTATGTCAGGAATGGGCTTTACCCGATTCCATAAAACTGGCAACTTATTATCGCTATATTAAAAGCTACTCCCAAATTAAAGATATAAAGGTTAGAACCCTTACCGCGGTAATTTCTCTGGCAAGTTATATCACTGATATGGTTAATAAGTTCAGCATCGATCCCAATGATGAACAACTCAGCTTACTGGACAAAACCCTTGATGAACTAATGCTCAATTATGAAGAGATCGAAAAAATGAAAACCGAAGTGATGATTGAAATGGAAAATTAACTATAAATTTCCGTATTCGTTATCTATCCTATACATATTCTAAAAATAATCGGAACTGTAGAATGTTGCGAAACGCTTAACATTATTTTTAATGGCATTTTTTATAATAACAATAAATTTTATAGTTAGGGAAGTATTATGATTTCAGAATTGGTTGATAATTCTTTGTTCAGCGACGTCGATTTGGATGTTTTAGAAGATATTGCCTCTTTTTCCCAACATCGAGAATGTGAAGATGGGGACGTATTAATTGAAGAAAACAGTACCGGAAGTTTTAATCTGTTTATCCTTTATGAAGGAAAAGTCGAAGTCGTTTCCAGTAGTACAGGAAGCGCCAGCTCCGAAGTTGTTATTTCCAGTCTGGAAAAAGACCTGTTAGGAGAAATCAGTTGGCTATTACGTATGCGTCGTACAGCAACGGTGCGTTGTATCGGCGAAGCCATCGTCATTCAGATCGACGGCGACAAATTAATGCAATATTTTGAAGACAATAAAGAAGTCGGATACGAGTTTATGAAACGGATTGCCAAATTGCTGGCTAAGCGTTTATTAAATACCGATGACTTGCTAAAACAATTATTGTGGAATGTTTAGTTTATCTCGGTATTAAGCTGGGAAATTTGACTATTAAGACAAGGCTCCCAGCATTAACCATGCTCTGTGGTATATTTAGATTTTAATCCCCTGATCCAATTCATAATAATCCACACAAGTGTATAAGTAGGTTAATACCTTCTGAGTGCTCGTCTGAGGTGTGGAAACCAACTGAGTTTTTTCACCATTAAAATTATGTATAACGATACCCAGTAAATAATCTTCTTTATACCTATTTTTTTTAACTTCAGTCAGTTTACGACTAAATTCTTTGCCTTTAAAATGTCGAGTGATATGCAAGGTGCCAAAATTAAACCGTAAAACATCATGTTTATTTTTCTCTTTAATCTGTTGAGCATAGGTTTTTCCATTTGTTCCCACGATATACCCCTTCTTGGTGCAAACAACTTGCATGGCCAAAGCATTTGCAGTTAACCCAAGCAGCAAGAATACCAGCAATAAAATTTTCATAACACCTCCAAAGTTCTTCACCCTGTGACGATGCCAGTCTGATTACAGACTCAAAAATTTTATAGAATATCTTTTTTATTTTTACGTTTTAATGCATTCTGTAAAATTTGTATTTTTACCCTATCATCAGCTGCTTGCCAAGCGGTAATTTCATTAACATGTCGAAAACACCCCATAAAAACATCATCTTCATCTAAACAGCGATTTCGTACACAGGGATGGTTTATTTTGATTATCTCCATAGCTTACAACCAATTTTTCATGGGGCGGTCATAGTTATATTTTTAAGTTTAGTACAAACTCTTTATTTGTAACTATTAAATTCTATACTTTCAGAAACACCTAAAATCAAAATGATTGGCAACTTATGCTTTTTTTTACCGCATTGAGTGGAATAAAAGTTACATTTTTTAGGTCATACTAATCAATAATTAAAAGGTTCTTTATTTTCATCACGACATACAAAAAAGGGATAACTTATGAACACCTTAAAATACTTGTTGCCCACTCTTTTAATGCTCTTTTTGATTCCGGCATTATCCCACAGTACTGAAAATGGAATGATTAGCAAACAAAGCAATTATTCTGCTAAACAAACTATCGATAGATTAGAAAATGTGCTTCGAAAAAAAGGAATTACCATTGTTACTCGTTGGAGTCATCATTCCGGAGCCAAGAAAGCAGGTATAGATTTACGAGATACAGAATTACTATTATTTGGTAATCCTATGTTAGGAAGCCACTTTTTTACCAGTAACCAAACAGCAGGATTGGACTTACCCATGAAGGCATTAGCCTGGCAGGATGCAGAGGGAAAAGTATGGTTAACCTATAACGATCCAAAATACATCGCAGCTCGACATAAAATCAATGACCGCCCTAAAATAGTACAAAAAATGACCGGAGCACTAAATAAGTTGACCGATATTGCGATAGGAAATAAATAACGTTTAAAACGTCATTTATTTTATAGAAAAAGTTGCTGAAGGCAATAACTCCTTCAGCTAACCAATAAAATTTTTCTATTGTGTTTAATGGGTATTAGTGAGCCAGGCTATTAAATTAAAGTGAGCATTGCTATCAATGAAAACAATGCAATGACAAAAAGTGCTGGTTTGATTAACAAGCTGGCGGCTGAATCATTTATGTCGATATCTTTCATTGCTAGTTCCTTTCGTTTAATTAAATCTTTAAATGAGAATTAATGCCTTACGCAACAACTATGTTCCGTATTTAGAGTAAGCTTGTTTTACTACCGTGAGTTTTTTAGCTAGCTTTTTACGTTGCACCTTGTTCGTTTGTTTCTTCATTTGTTTCCGCAGACTTTTTTCTTCCAGCTGAATTTGCTCAAGGTAATGGGCTATCTTCTTTTCGCGTTTGCGTTGTTGCCGAATGATTGAGTCTATAAGAGACTTGGACTCATTAATTAACTTTTCATATTTCATAGAACACCCTACCAATTTATGAATCATTTAATTTGATTTTTCTAGGATTATTGGCGTTTATAACTACATGGTCCCTATGAAATTAAAAATGCCAGAGATAAACTCACTTTACCCGTATCAATACTCTGTATTCGTTAAAGGTTATCTTATTAATCTCAATGCACAAAAGGTACCAAACGAGACAAGATTTACATTATTTATTAATTATCAGCAAGTTAATATTCACTTGAATTCAGGATAAAGATTCCTGAGGGGTGTAACAAATTAAACCAAAAGCAAACACACACACCTCTGAAATCAATATTAAACGTTATTTTTCAAACAGATAAATACAAAACACCAGGTTGTAACAATCTAATTGGTTACACCCCTTGTTTATTAAGAATAAATAGAACAATATTTCAGTCACTTATAAATCATATGATTAACTGGAAATCATGGTATTCTTGGTGTTATTCGCTTCATGTAAAAGGTGAGAGCTTTAAGTTTATCGCCCTAATTGATCAACTTTGAATGTGTCTGCCATGAATAAGTACCTTACTGTTGCAATACTCTCTTTACTAGGAATTGCCTTATCTGTGTTAACTTATTGGACAGTTAAACGGCAATTGGATATTCATAAAAAGCTGGAATTTCAATGGACCGCTTCTGAACACTATCGAGCTTTTCAGCAGCAACTTGAGAGTGATATTTATTCATTAGAGCTGCATAAGATATTGGATACTTTCCAACTAAAGCAGAAAAATGAGCTAAAAATGTTTGCTACTCTGGTACTTCAGCAACATAAAAGCATCCATTCTCTCTATTGGCTTCCTGCTAGTGCCATCAATAAATCAATCAATGATTCTCCCTGGGAAATCAAATTATTATCTCAAATTGTGTATATAGAACCTTCAAAACAAAACATCCTTTCTGCAATTCAAAATCCGAATTTTATTGGCAATTTAAAAAATAACGTTGAGCAAACCCGAGATAACGGAAAGCTAAGTGTTACTGAACCATTTTCAGCTTCACTCGGAGGCATGATTCAATTCGGCGTAATTGCTATTGCCCCGGTTTACCAACCCAACAATTCAGTTACATCAATACCGCAACGACGGCAAAATCTGGTTGGTTTTTTAATGGGAGTACTTTTGTTTAATGATTTATTTGAAGTCTCGATAGGTCATCTGGAACCACGCGGCATTGATATTTATTTATTAGACCAATCATCTGAAAAAGAAAAACAACTCCTATATTATTACCGAAGTAGAATACGGCGCAATGAAGAAATTAACAGTCAGGAGATAGATGAGTTATTGACTGGCGATAAATTAACACTTCAGAAAAGCTTTAATATTAGCGATAAAAAATGGCTGTTTATAGGCAAAGAAACACCTGAGTTCCGAAGTGCCGAAGCATTTAGCCAAGGACCAATTATCACCTTATTTACCGGACTTTTTTTTACCATATTTGTGGTTTTATATTTTTACAATTTATCGCGTGCCAAAGATGCTTGGCAAAGTGCAGAAAAAAAATTGCACACCGTTTTAGAACATTCACCCGATAGCATTATTATTATTGATAAAAACCATACCATATCCTATATGAATAAATCCCTATTCGATATTGATCCAAATATTTCAATCGGGCAAAAGTTTTTCGACTGCCTACCAACTGAATACCATTTACGTTATAAAAAAGGATTAAGCAAGGCTTTTGAAAAAGATACACCTGATTTATTCCATTATTCCTTAGCGGATTCAAGTCATTGGGAGGTGCGCATTTTACCAATTAAAAATAAACAGCAGATAAACTCTGCGATGGTAATTAACGCGGATATTAGTCAGCAGCATAAATTACAACAACAAACTACCGAAAATGCCCGCCTGGCTTCTATCGGTGTATTGGCAACCGGTATCGCCCACGAAATCAACAATCCCAATAACTCCATTTATTATAATATCAGCTTCGTTCAGGATTCGTGGGATGATATTCTGCCCATTTTAGATGAGTATCAGGAAGAAAATGGAGACTTTTCAATGGGAGGTCTGGCATATTCCAAAACCCGTAAAAAAGTCCAAGAAGCTTGTTCAAATACCATTGCCCACACTTCACGAATCCAAAAAATTGTTGCCAACCTAAAATCATTTGCTCGAAAAAATAGCGGAGAATTGAATGAAGACGTACAAATTCTGGATGTTATCGAAGATGCCCTACTGATAATCAATAATGAAGTACGTAAGCACACTGATCAATTAATCCTTGATATACCCAACACGCTACCAATTATAAAAGGCAATGCCCAAAAACTGGAACAAGTCTTTATTAATATAATCTTGAATGCATTACATGCCTTACCGAGCCGCGATAAAAATGTCTACGTAACGATATCCCATAATGAATCACAAGGTTGTATCAATATATCGATACGGGATGAAGGGACCGGTATTGATGAAACTTGCCTGAATAAAGTCACCCAACCTTTTTATACCACCAAACCTAACGACCTGGGTACAGGTTTAGGATTATCCATTTCTAATTCCATTATTAATGAACACAATGGTAAATTGCAATTTGAGTCTAAACTAAATACAGGTACCACTGTTACAATATATCTTCCCGTTGCTATGAATGTTAGTGGATAAAAAATGAGTATTAATGCATGAAACAATCAACAACACAGCCAAGATGTGACATCTTATTAGTTGATGATGAAGAGCATATATTAGAAAGTTTGAGTTTATTTTTACAACGCTCAGGCATGGAAAATATTATTACGCTACAAGATAGTCGCAAGGTAATGGATTTTTGTCACCAAAATATGCCGTCCGTAATCGTTCTGGATCTGTTTATGCCTTTTATATCAGGTAGCGAATTATTATCAGAAATCAAAAAGTATTACCCTGAAATTCCAGTCATTATTGTCACCGCGACTCAAGAAATCGAATCGGTGGTTAACCATATCAAAGAAGGGGCATTTGACTATTTAGTAAAACCCGTTAATAAAGATAGGTTACTCTCAGTGGTTACCAAAGCACTTAAAATGAGAGAACTAAAAAACGAAGCCGATCACCTTAAAAAATATTTGCTATCGGAAATCGAACCCGATGATAAAAATTTCTCAGAAATTATCACCATTAACCCTGAGATGAAGAAAATATTCCTCTATATTAAAGCAGTTTCTAATTCCAGTGAGCCCGTTTTAGTCACCGGAGAAACCGGTAGTGGAAAGGAGTTAATGGCAAAGGCAATACATCAAGCCAGCGGCGTTAGCGGTGAACTAGTATCTCTCAATATCGCCGGTCTTGATGATCAAATGTTTTCCGATTCATTATTCGGCCATCGTCGTGGTGCTTATACCGGCGCGACAAAAAATAGAGAAGGACTCATTACCAAAGCGTCTAATGGAACCCTATTCCTGGACGAAATCGGCGACTTATCCGCTTCTTCTCAGTTAAAATTACTCCGTTTACTACAGGAGAAAAAATATTACCCGCTGGGCTCTGACGTCGCTAAAAATGCTAATGTCCATATTGTTGCCGCCACCAATCGAGACTTAAAAGCTGAAATTAAAAAAGACAACTTTAGACAAGATCTCTATTACCGTTTGACCAGTCACCAGATAGAAGTTCCTCCTCTTCGCAGGCGCGTAGAGGATATTTTGCCTTTGATGTTGTTTTTTCTCGATCAAGCAGCTCAAACCATGCAGAAGCCCGTACCAGAACCTTCTCAGGAATTGCTGACCCTGCTCTCAAATTATCATTTTCCGGGTAATATCCGCGAACTCAGAGGAATGGTTTTCGATGCAGTCGCACAACATCCCTCCGGCAATATTATTTCCATGGATTCATTTAAAACGAAAATTCGAAAAGAGCGAGAAAGCAAAAATCTAATGCAAAATCCTATCCCTTCGTCGACAGAAACAAGCTTAAATATCGTCGGTCGATTTCCGACCTTAAAAGAAGCTGAACATCTGGTGATTCAAGAAGCTATGAAACAGTCAGGAGGAAACCAAGGAATCGCCGCAACAATATTAGGCATATCCAGACCGGCTCTTAATCGTCGACTGAGCAATCTTAAACAAGAGGAGAAATAAAAGGCTCCATTGTCGTTCGAAAATCTTTCTAAGTTCCAGTAAGTAAGCCAAGGTATTGTCCCTTTAACTTTAAGGTGTTGGCTAGTTAGTCGACCCTGAAAAAAGCTAACAATAACTCGATGCTCCGTTCTGCTGTCTATGCCTCACTCCAGTATGACACAATCTTCATAAGAGGAGATAAGTATCAATCAGTCACCTGGAGAGCACATATAGCA
>Ga0209692_10002052_pt1 | contig 23876 bp, 18 predicted proteins | sample tdDd472_FD_187129 | JGI IMG/M metagenome (GOLD analysis project Ga0209692, IMG submission 187129) | Marine sediment microbial communities from the Atlantic coast under amendment with organic carbon and nitrate - tdDd47.2 (SPAdes)... | ecosystem: Environmental > Aquatic > Marine > Coastal >... | reverse complement strand
GAATATGATGTTCACCCCAAGAACAAGCAGGAAGTAGGCAGGAGACTGGCGCTACAGGCATTGCACGGTTATTACGGGCAGGAGATACCTTTTAGCGGACCAGTTTACGAATCGTATGAGATTACCGGTGAAAAGATTGTATTAACATTTAGTAATTTATACGATGGTTTTAAAATAAAGGATGGCGAATTACCACGCGAGTTTGAGATAGCCGGGGGTGATGAAAAATTTTATCCGGCGATTGCTGAAATAGCAAGTGACAAAATAGTTGTATCATCGAAAAGTGTAAAATATCCTGTTGCGGTAAGATATGCATGGAAAAATAATCCAAATGTGAACCTTTATAATTCTGTTAATCTCCCGTTATATCCCTTTAGAACAGATAATTTTGATTTGGAATAAAAATGAGTATAAATTCCATCAAAATTCTTGTAGTTATGATATTTTTAAGCTTCTCACTAAGTATGAGCGCGCAGGTTATTTTTGTGCAAAATGAAAACCAGTTGAAGTCGGCTGTTAATAGTGCTTCCCCCGGTGATACAATTGTTGTAAAAGAGGGTAATTTTGATACAGACGGCTCCGTGACAATTCGTAACAATGGTACAGCCGAGGCTCCTATTGTAATAATGGCGGAAACCATGAACGGCACAAATCTGGTGAATGAATCATACTTTGATTTTCGTAAATGTTCATACATAACGATAAGCGGATTTACCTTTTCATCGACAGATGTTACAGCAGTAAAACTTCAGGCATCGCACCATATACGGATTACAAATAATATTTTCAGAATAAATGAAACAGAATCTGTTAAATGGATTTTGGTTGGCGGTATATGGGATGACCCGAATGCACTCAGCCACGATAATAAAATTGATCACAACATTTTCGAGAACAAAACACAACCCGGCAATTTTATAACCATAGACGGCACGCCAGACCCGACTTACATTTCTTCACAACGTGATACAATCGAATATAATTATTTCAGGAACAACAATCCTCGCGCCGAGAATGAAAAAGAATCAATCCGGGTTGGGTGGAGTGAACTTTCTGCATCGAGTGGTAACACGGTGATACAGTATAATTTGTTTGAAGATTGCAACGGTGACCCAGAGGTAATTTCCGTGAAAACATGTGACAATATTGTAAGGTATAATACATTTATCAGGTGCCAGGGAACTGTATGCCTTCGCCACGGGAACAGGTCAGTGGTTCACGGTAATTTTTTTCTTGGAGAAGAAGTTACCGGAACAGGCGGGATAAGGTTATACGGTGATGACCATTTAATATTTAACAATTATTTTGAAGGACTGACAGGTACAACCTGGGATGCCCCGCTAACTTTAACAAATGGTGATTACGATGGCGGGACGAATTATTCGAAACATTGGCGTATAAAACGTGCAAAAATCGTTTTTAATACACTTGTAAACAATACAAATGGTATCGAGATTGGATACAGTAACAACGGTAAGTATAGCAAACCACCACAGGATGTTGTTATATCCAATAATATAATTAGTGGTAATAAAAATGATCTTGTAAAAATAATCAGTACTCCGGCAAGTATGACGTGGCAGAACAATATCATGTTTGCAACAGGAACGGCTTCTCTCGGCACAAATTTTTCACAGGAAGAAGCAAAACTGGTTGACCCGTTACTGGTTTGGGAAGAAAATATTTACAGAATATCGGATGTGAGTCCGGCGATCGATTCCGCCTCTGGTGAATGGTCTTATGTAGTTGATGATATGGATGGTCAGTTGCGTGATGGAACACCGGATATAGGCGCTGATGAGTTCAGTACGCTGGAAATAGTGAACAAACTATTAACCCCCGAGGATGTTGGTCCGGTAGAAAAAAAACCGACAAGTTTTTCTGAAAATTCAGGAGTGGCGAGTAAATCATTTTTGCTCAGGGGTAATTACCCGAATCCCTTCAATAACAGCACGAAAATAGCATTTGTTCTAAATCAAACATCGAACGTGACCGTTAAAATATATAATATCCTCGGTAAAAAAATCGCGACCCTGCTCGAAAAAAAACTTACCAATGGAGAATATGTGGTGACTTGGAACGCTTCCGGTGAATCCTCCGGGATATATTTTGTCAAAGTTTTGGCTGATGAAAAGTTTTATACTCATAGACTAATTTATTTGAAATAATGTATCGTAAAATAAAATATTGTATTGCCTTATTGTTTCTCATTCCTGCAATCTTTTTTGGACAGGAATACCGGGATGCTGAAGATACCGGGTTGTTCGTATTATCAAGATTATCAAATTCGTCACCGGGGTTAAACTCGGCATACGAGAAATATATTTCAGGTGATAAATCGAATGCGAAAAAAATTGTAGTTGAATATTTCGCCGCTAAAATGAGTGAAAGATATTATTTCGATTGGAGAAATGTAGAACAGAATCTGGAAGAATATACACGCGGCGGAACTGAAAAGATAGAAAGCCATGCAAGGCGTGCATCTGAAATGATGGAATTATATTATCCTGATAACAACTGGAACCTCCCGATGGAGAGCAAAACCGGGAGGGATATTTCAGTTTATGAACTCAGGCACCTGGCGCGTCAGCATAAAGCCGTTGATATAGCCTTTACATGCTGGTTCGACAACGAAAAAGAAGAATATCTTAATTATATAAGTGAAATGGTGAATTCGCTTGAAAAAGCATATATAAATCATAGTTATGAAGATGAAAATAACGGGGTATTTGAATCATTCCGGGCAGGTTACAGAATTTTCAACTGGTTATTTATATACAATTTGCTGCAGGGAAGTGACAAATTTACCATTGAAAACAAATTTAATTTTATAAAGGCTTTTTATTATCACGCGCTTGAAGAATTTAAAGAGACTAGAAAATTCAGGTACGGTAATCATCACACGAAAGGAGTGATGGCACTCGCGCAAATTGCTTTGCTTTTTCCTGAATTTGAGGAGAGTAACTCGTGGCGTGAACATGCAGTTAAGATGCTCACTGAGCATCTGGAAAAAGAGATCAATCCTGACGGATTCCAGTTTGAACGTTCCATCCATTATCATATCGGGGATATCGACAATTATTTTTACATTTATTATCTGGCAAAGATAAATGGAGTACAGCTTCCGGAGGCTTTCGGTAAAAAGTTGTATAAAATGTTTGAGGCGCTTACCAAATTGGCTTATCCAAATCTTACTCTCCCGGTACTCCAGGATGATACTGATAACCCCTGGGCTGAATTTAACAATATGAAAGGTATAATGACGCTTGGTGCATTACTTTTTAATGAAGGAAAATTTAAGTATTTCGCAGCTGACAAAATTCTTTCTGATAAATTCTGGTTTGTGAGGGAAAGTGATAAAAAAAATTATGCCGGAATTAAAAAAGTAAAACCGGAACATGGTTCGGTCTCCCTCCCGGAAACAGGTTATTACAGTATGCGGAACGGTTGGGATCATGAAAATTTAGTTGTTACCGTCTCTGCGGGAAAGTCTGAGGAAAAGCCGGATCATCAACATGGCGACATGCTCGGATTGCAGCTGTACGCGTATGATAATTACATGCTCCCTAATTATCAGGTAAGGTATTATCTGGATGAGTATAAATATTTCAAGAACTCTTTCGTGAAAAATATTTGTGTTGTTGATTCAATACCACAAGGGCGCGAATGGAAAGGTAACTCGGGGGGATCAGGTTTTGGGAAGTTTAATTTACTCCCTGAACCAGAGGTTTTGAAATTCCATACCACTCCAATCTATGACCTGTTTAGCGGAAAATTAAATTATGAAAGCACAGATTATTACCGGACGGTAATATTTATTAAATCCGGATTTGTAGTGGTTATTGATAAACTCAGCTCCGATAAGGAACAGCGGTACTCGCAGATATGGCAGGGATATTACAGCAGGGAGCGTGAAAATTTGTTCCGAAGTACTTTTAACAACGGTAGCGGTTTGGATATTATCCAACTCAATAATTATGATGGAGCCACAACTTCAACTGTCATAAGGGGTAAAAGTTCGCTCTTGTTCCATTCTCCCAAAACGAAGGAATATAAGTTTATAACTATTTTATATCCATTCTCTCAATTTGATACAAGAGTAGATGAACGCAAAAGTCTGAATAACCTCTCATTTCTTGGCTTTGGAATTGAAGTCAATAACGACGATGTAATAGCTGAAAAAATTATCGGTAACGGTAAATTATCACTGTTGTTCAATGCGGTACAAGTATATAACTTAATTTTTTCAGGAGAAACACCTGATATTATTGTAAATTCGGAAGAACAAAAATTCACTATAATTTCTAACGGTGAATATTTTGTGAATAAAGAGAATGAAAAAATAAGATTGGAAAGTTTTAAAGAATATATGTTTGAGGATTTTAAAAGATGAAAAACGAAAAAGAAATTTTAACTGAAGTATTACAGAAAAAGGCAGTTGCAGTTGTTAGACTTGATAGTGACAAAAATGTATTTGAAATGGCGGAAGCCCTCGCCGAAGGTGGAATTACGATACTTGAAATTACACTAACAACCCCGAATGCTTTGGAAATAATATCAAGTTTAAGAAAAAAATATAATGACGATATCATCGTTGGGGTCGGATCGGTACTTAGTGAAAAAGATACAATCCGTTCGGCTGATGCCGGTGCACAATTTGTAGTGAGTCCGATAATGAAACCGGAGATTATTTCAGAATCGCGAAAAAGGGAAATACCCGCGATGGTTGGTGCCTTTACTCCTACTGAAATATATACAGCCTTTGAATTGGGTGCAGACATTGTAAAAGTTTTCCCGGCAGATGTACTCGGAATGAGTTTTTTTAAGGGAGTTCTCGCACCAATGCCTCACCTAAAACTTATGCCAACCGGTGGTGTGAATCTGGATAACCCCGGAGAGTGGATAAAAGCAGGTGCATGTGCTGTGGGTATTGGTTCGGCACTTATAAATAAAACTGCGATTGAAAATGGTGAATTTGGTTTAATAAGAGATAATGCAAGAAGGGTGATAAGATCGCTTGAAAATGTCAAAAATTAAATAAGATTTGCTATGATTAGTTAATCATATTTCTGGTGTGTAGCCAAATTTTTGGATGGATGACCGGAAGTACGGTAACTTTGCAAAATTCTGTTCCGCACCTACAGCGCGGTATTTTTACTTCGAGTCGGACTGTTACCGATATTTCGCCCTTATGGGGCGAAAATATTGTTGTGTAAGTTTGATAATTTCTTCATCCTCCTTTTGAAGGAGATGTCTTTTGATGCTCTTTTCAAAAAGACGGAGGATGACCCAAACACACGCATCTCAGAGTTTTGGTAATCCCCATTCCGGTAAGCTCAGTACATCGCCTGTCAAACCCCCGAACCCCCATGCACTAAAGTGGTATGTCATCCCAAGAAAAGCATAACGACACAACTTAACATGTCATTCCGCACGAAGATGCGGAATCTCCGACACGACCCAGGAAAACAAAAACGAGATGCCCGTTCAAGCCGGGCATGACAATGAAAAAATGCTTTTTCTCATCCCTCTTTGAAGAGGGTGGCCCGATTTATCGGGTCGGGAGATGACCAAAAGTCGGGTAACCCGCAAAATTTCTCGTTCCGCACCTACAGCGCGGTTGTTTTGTCTTGTTACATGCTGTTACCGATATTCCGCCCCATCGGGGCGTGCCTCACAATGAAATAATTCATTGTCTTTTAAAAAACGGGAAATAAATCAATATAAAATTGTTTTCATTTTTAACTCTACTCCACGGAACTCCGGTTCATAGCGGCAGACACCCCCAATACAAATAGTTCCTGCCTGTCGTGAACCAACGGCAACACTTACATCTGTATGCTCCCATAACTTGTAACCAACCTGGATAAAATTCCATAAAGTACGGATTTTATTCCCTGCTGTCGGCTCTTTTGTTAACATCTCGGAAACAAGACTCACAGACAAATTTGGTGATCTCAAATATTCAATTAGCAATACATCATCAAAATACTTCTCACCGGTTTGTAATTGTGTTGTCTGCTGATGTTCAACAATCATCTTAAAAGAGTTTATATCGTCAAGGTAATATCTTAGTTCTGCAATAGGGGTGATACTTTTTGTTAAAGTATAATACTCTTCGCCATACCCGAAAGCAAAAATTGTCGTAAACTTATCTGACCATGTATGTTGAATGTTCAGGTACAAATCTTCATAATATTTGTCCGACGCTTTTTTAAGATTTCTTTGTCGCTGGTAGAAAGATGATTCACCAAGTGTATAGGTGTAGCTGTAATTTGCCAACACGGAAGTATAGTCGGAAAGATTATATGAAGCCTCAACCTGAAAACCCTCTTCATTGTTCACATTCAATTCGGTAATGTGACGATTAAGAAGCAAATATTGCTGATCACGTTTCACGGCAGGTGGTGTGTTGTAAGATATGGTCTGGTCGTTTGATGTAAAAGCAAAGTTGTCATATTTTTTGTACTCAGTGGTCAAACCAAATCCGCCAAGATAAAAATTCATGTTCGCGTAAATACCTTCACCAACATGTTTCTCCTCTCCCGCGAAAAAGTTGTTGCTAATATCATCATTAAACTTCATTCCATATTCGCCGTAAAAATCAAAATTCCAGAATGAAGGCTGTACCCTTAAACCAGCCATTCTTGTCGGGGAGATAGTGTTATTATCCGGACGGTTTACAGCGAAAGTACCCCCGGTTTTAAGATTTTTTGAAAACTTGTATTCCATGTCAAACGCGTGAAGAATATCTTTTCTTTCGGCAGCAAAATTTTCAGCCATTCCTGTTAAACCGGTAAGCTTCAATCCGTCAAACTGACCACTCACGTTTACACCAAGAAGGTTATTATCAATTCTGATAGACCTGTCCTCATAACTTTTAAGAATCATTCCCCTGCCGAAGAGTTCATAAAAGTTACCGATTGTGATATCCATACCCCGTTTTTTATTCCCGATTGTTGCCTTGAGATATTTATAGTTAATCTCCGCAAATCGGTCTTTTCCGCGGCTTACCGCAGCATTTGGGTCGTTTGGCTGGAAAATATCAAAACGTAAACCGGTGGAAAAAATCCCATAGGTATAATCAAGATTAAACCAGTTTTCCATAATTTCGTTTTCAGCATCTACATCGTATGAATATTCGAGCTGATTTGACATACCTAATCCATCCGGAAGTTTTATATCCCCTGCATCCTGTGCAAATAGAACGAATGGCAAAAACATTAAAGCGACTATCAAATATTCAAATTTTCTTTTCATAACTTTTCTACATTATATGGAATTGTTTTTTTGAATTTACTATTTGATTAATATCATTTTGTCAAACAAAATACCGAATGATGAACTTATTCTATAAAAATATATTCCGGATGATAAACCGTTTGATTCAAATTTAATTTCATTTTTCCCGGCTGGTCTTGCTTTATAATTGATTTCACTAACCGTTTGTCCGGTAACATTATATACTGAAAATTTTACATCTGCTGATTCCGGCAGGTTGAATTTTATTGTTGTAGAGGGATTAAACGGGTTTGGATAATTTCCGGAAAGAGAATATCCTGTTGCACCGGGTGTGTTGATTTTTTGGATCCGGAGCGTATTTCTCGATCCGTCAAAATCAACCTGCTCAAGTTTATAAAAAACCTCACCTGCTAAAGGTGACTTATCGATAAACGAATAATTACTCTTCTCGGTGGAAGACCCCAGACCGTTAATAAACTCCAAAAGAGTATAAAGTTTTCCATCGGCGGAACGTGAAATCTCAAATCCCTTGTTGTTAATTTCAGACGCTGTTTGCCAATCAATAATAATTTCCATGTAATTATGCTGAATATTGAAAAAGCTAAGTTCAACCGGAACTGTCCCGTCAATCACGTCCACGCTCAAAACCTGCTGAACGTGTGCTTTTTGTAAGGGGAGCATGTACTTGTAAATAATCACGGCAACCCTGCAATTTTGTTCAATAAACTCTTCATCAAGAATATAGTCGCCGCTATAGTTTAGCTCGGTTCCGGTAAACCATGTTCCCCCAGCCCAAAGTTCTTCTCCCTCAGCACCGTTTAACATTGAACGTGCCACGTTATTATGAACAAAATTTTCACCACCGGGACAAAATTCACTTCCGGCCTGGGCTGCAATTAAATTATCTTCAAGGAGAACCAGACTCACATTATAGTTATCATTCATGTCAGAGAGTGCTTTGGCAGTAACATCCACACTAAGAGTTCTGGTAGATACATCAAATAATGTAACAGCTGAAAGTTCAACCGTGGAAGGAACATTAGACATATCTGTCAATGCATCCAACCAGCCGTCAACTGGCATGATTGTACTAACCCGGTCAACAATACCGGCAGGGAGTGCGCCGAAACCTATTTCAGCAATAATTTCCTTACCCGGGAAATTCTGAAATGGGTCAACTGACCCGGTATGATAGGCGATAAATACTGTATTTGGAAAGTTTGGCGCCAATACCTCGTTTACTTCCTTATGACTGCATGCACATGACGAGCACCACGTGCCGGTTGCATATTCAAATAAATTATTTCTTACAGCTTGTGAAAACGTTGTTGAAACAGCAAACAATAAGCTCAGCAGAACAAATTTTTTCATCTAATCTCCGGAAGAATTAAAAGAGTTTTTCAATCTCTTTTTTCATTTCAATTTCATCACCCTTCTTGTAGCCGCTATGCTGGTAAACAATCTTACCATCTTTATTCAGTAATACGGAGTGAGGAACAGTTTGAGCATAATACTTGCGCGCTATTTCGCCATTTGTATCGAGCAACACTATAAAATCATAATTTTTAGATTTTATAAATGGCTCAACTTTCGATACACTTTTTTCGGAATCAACGGAAATTGCTACAATTTTAACACCTTTTTCTTTATAAGTTTCTAATATTTCATTAAATGCTTTCATTTCCTCGATACAAGGTTTGCACCATGTTGCCCAAAAACTAACTATTACCGGACCTTCGCCAATCACATCATTGAGTTCAACGTATTCACCTTCAAGGTCTTCGAGCATAAAATCGGGTGCTTTGTTATCCTGTGCAGAAAGAATAAACGTAAAAGCAAAAAAGAGGACTAACAGATTTTTCATTTATTTCTCCAATATCATTTTTTTTGTTTCTGTAAATTGACCTGACGTTATTTTATATACATAAACCCCGCTTGTCAGATTAGTCGCATCGAATGCTATTTTATGTTCGCCTGCGCTGATAAATCCACTTACCGGAACAGCAATTTCATTTCCAAGAATATCATAAACCACCAGTTTAGTGTACCCTGCTTCTTTAAGATTAAAAGTTATTATAGTTGCAGGGTTAAACGGATTAGGATAATTCTGATGCAATTTATAGCTGAGAACGCCTGCCTCATCATTTAAAGATGTAGTGGTCGCAGAAGCGGTAAAGACCAGCTCAGTTTGTAATTGTGGATTATCATGATCTTTCGCGACAATTTTCACGGTTCCTGTACCGGTATTGGTTAGCGGGAAAAAGTGAAGCGATAATTCTCTTGTTTCCCCGGGGTTAAGAGGTGAACTTCCGTAAGTTGCATTTGTAGATATACTATCCAATGTTGGGGGGAAACACGCATCAAAACAGAGCGAGGAGGTCCATTCACCAGGGAGGTCATTCACAGTTCTTATAAAATCCATTGTAAGAGGTGCCGATGATGTGTTTTCAACCTCGATGTAGAATACAATCTCACTACCCAGGGTGTCTGTAAGAGATGAAATTTCAGCCGTGGCGGTGAAGGTATTCCCGATCACCGGTGCATTGGCCGTTGCTGAAAGTTCAAACGAATAATTATCCGAGGGGTTAATTAAGTTTACCGCATTTATTTTCATTACACCGGTACCTTCGGTGGTTGAGGTAAAAAAGTGAGCTGAAAATTCGCGTGTTTCATCGGGCATCAACGGACTGCTGCCAAATGCTTCGGTTGTTGTGATTGTATCAATAAAATCAGGGAAACATACATCAAGGCATAATGATGTAAACCACGCATCAGGAAGTGTTATATCTTCCTTGTTAAATTCAAGCACAAGGGGCACGGGGGAAGTATTATGTATATCAAAATAGAACACAATTTCAGAACCTGTGGTATCAGTAAGTGCTGTTTCACCCGTCGTGAAAGTAAAAGCATTTTCATCGGGTGCTACCTCCGTTGTGGAATAAAAACTATGAGTTACATTATCCTGGGGAGAATTCAGGTTTAATATTTTTACATCTACCATCCCTGTTCCGTCATTAGTCATGGCGAACACGTGTAAAGTAAACTCTCTTGTTTCGCCGGGGGTTAACGGACTGCTGAGGAAATCTTCGGTAGTAGCAATCGAATCGATAAAATCAGGGAAACATAAATCAAAACAGAAAGAAGAAACCCACTCGGCAGGGAGTTCGTTTGCCGTTCTTACAAATGCCAACGTCAATTCTGAGGTTGAGGTATTTGTAACTTCAACTGTAAATACCATTTCACTACCGATTGTATCAATGCAGGATATATTATGAATATCTACATAAAAACTACTTTGCGAGAATATTGTAGTTGTAATAACCAGTAAAAAGGTTGCTAAAAACTTTTTCATTGTTCACCTGAAAATTTTCAAAAATGTAGACTTTTATAATAATATTTCATACCCGAATAAATAAGCCAATAATTTATTCGGGTAGATTTTACTACCTTGTTGTAATATCCTATTTCAAAACAGACATTTTTTTACTTACACTAAACTCACCGGCGGTAAGTTTATAAATATAAACTCCTGAAGATAAATTAGAAGCGTTAAATGTTACCTCGTGTGAGCCTTTTGTTTTAAAACCGGATACAATATCTGCAACTTTTTGCCCGAGTAAATCGTAAACACCAAGATTTACTACCCCTGATTCCGGTAATTCAAAAAAGATGTTTGTTTCGGGATTAAAAGGATTTGGATAATTTTGTTTAAGTGCAAACTGCAGCTCGTTAATTTCATCTTCAACAGAAACTACTGCTTCAGCCGTGGCTGTGAATGTAACGGTATCAATCTTCTCGTCGTTGCCGTGTACCTTTGCAATAAGTGTTACCTCCCCGGTTCCGGCGTTAGTCATAGGGAAAAAGTGAAGTGATAATTCTCTTGTTTCACCCGGTGCAAGTGGAGAGCTGGCAAAGTCTTCAGTTGTGGATATACTATCCAGTTCCGGAGGGAAACAGACATCAAAACATAGAGAAGACGTCCATTCATCCGGGAGGTTATTAACCGTTCTAACAAAATCCATCACTATTGTATCGGCAGATGTGTTTTCAACTTCCACGTAAAAAGCCATATCAGCACCAAGAGTATCTTCTAAAGCTATATTGTCATAAGATATTGAAAACTTCTCCGGTGTGATAAGTTCATATTTCTCTGCCTGCTGAATTTCACCAACATTAAGAGGTGAAGCATTTTCGTAAACAAGTGCAACTAACTCGCAATTACCATCCCTGTAATTTGTAGAGACAACGGTTTCCGCCGTCACGGTTAACTTTTCACCCGCAGCCCATGTTTCGCCATTATTTAATGCATCACCAAGAGCACCGTTTATCATGTCGCGGACAACGTGATCATGAACATAATTTGTACCCCCCGTGCAGCTTCCATTACCTGTTTGCTGGTAAATGAGTCCATTTTCCAGAAGGATAAAATTTAAATAATAATCACCTGTTAATTCTTCAAGGGATGTAACTTCGGCAGTAAGACTTAAACTTCTGGTTACGGGGTTATAAACCTTGTTCACTGAAATTTCGACGGTTGGCGCAACATTTTTTCTGCTTAATATTCGCGCGGGCCATTCACCCCTGCTTCGCGGAGCAATTGTTCTATCGGCAGTACCGGATGGATATGAGCTCATACCTAAAAGCGAAAGTATTTCATTCCCGCTGAAATTTTTGTACGGGTCGGAACCACCACCGTGGTAAGCTATAATTATTGTATTCGGTACAAAATGTAATACCTGTGTTTCTATAATATCATGCCCGCAGGGACACCACTGGCACCATGTACCCGTGCAGAACTCGAGTACAGGATTGCGTACCTGAGCATCTATGTTACTTGAATTAAAACTTCCTGATAGAATTAATAAAAAACTCAAAATAAAAATTGTACGAAAAAACTTCATAACTCCCCTTTTCCGGAACCGGATAATTTGAATCAACTAAGTAAAATTTGTTAAAAAGGTAAGGTTGTTCCGGATGTAAAATTGTGATTCTCCGGAACAACCTGTTAATTTTATTAAAGTATTAATATTGTTGGTAAAAATTACATACCAACTATTTTATTACAGACATTTTTTTACTGACACTAAATTCACCGGCAGTAAGTTTATAAATATATACGCCCGATGAAAGCTTGGAAGCATTAAACGAAACTTCATGAATCCCGGATTCCATGTTACCGCTTATAATTTCAGTAACTTTCTGTCCGAGCAAATCATAAACAGAGAGATTAACTTTAGATGCCTCAGGAATTTCAAATTTTATTTTTGTTTCAGGATTGAACGGGTTAGGATAATTCTGGTGCAATAAAAATTCAGAAGGAATAGTCACCGAACTTACACTGAAATAATTTCCGGATTTTAGGATGTATTCTTCGTTCGCTTTAACAGTCTCTTCGCCTGCCTCGGAAGTGATCATCAAATCAGTACCGTTTGCTCTTACCGTTATAGGATGCAACATACCAGAAAGGGTCACACCGTTATAATTATTTAATGATTCCACAAATTTTCCGGAGGAGAAGCGAACATCTACTGCATCAGCCGGTGGTAAAGGAGGCATTTCGTAATTATCAAGATCAACAGTTTCATTCGTGAGGTATAGTTTTGCAGTTCTGAATTTCGCATCCGTAACGGTGATGTATGGCCAGTTTTCTTTTACTGAAATAACATTACCGGGTTCACCTTGTTTCGCGGTACTGTTGTTAAAATAAAGGCTTCCTGCATCTGATGCTTTAACCCAGTACCCTTTACCCGGTTTAAGCATGGCTGTTGCACTATAAAGTTGGTCGAAGCCGTAATAAGTTGAAGCGATAATGCCATCAGGATCAGATGTGATATTTACCGTAGGGGTTGTTGAGCTGAAAGGTCCTATAAGGTTCCAACCTGCATTTACGCTGATCGGTTCAGTTGGCTCGGTACCTTCAATATTTAGGGCTTCAAGACCGGGGAATTTTGCCCAGTATCCTTGACCGTTTGTTATTGTAGAAACAGGAAAATAACCGTTGTTGAATTCATAAATATCGGAAACAGCATTCGGGAAAATTGTAGAAACACTCATATCTGCTGCTTCTTTTGGAACAGAAACAAGGTTCCACCCTTCATTAACAACCATGTTAAACGAGTCGCCGCCAAGAAGAGTATATTTCTCAGCCTGCTGAATCTCACTCTGATTGAATGGGGCGTTGTTCCTGTAAACCATTGCAACAACCTCGCAATTGTCTGCAATAAAATTATTCGATACAAAATAATCAGCTACTGATGCGTATGATTCTCCCATTGCCCATGAAGCGCCGTTATTTAAAGTAACACCTTTTGCTCCGTTAATCATCGCGCGGACAACATGGTCATGTTTATAATTTGAACCACCGGTACAATTGCTGTTACCGGTTTGCGGGTACATCAAGCTGTTTTCAAGGAGTATCAATGATACAAAATAATTCCCCTCGAGATTTTCGAGTGCTGTGACTGTTGCGATTATATTCAACTGGCGTGTTACCGGATCGTATGATTTGAGAAGATCAATTTCAACGGTGGGAGGAAGGTTTTTTCTTGATTCCATCCTTGATGCCCACTGTCCCCTGTCCTGCGGTGAAGAAGTTCTGTCAACAATACCGGTAGGGTATGCTGAAAATCCGAGATAACTTCTAATAGTATTACCGTAAAAATCCTGATACGGGTCAGATCCACCGCCATGATAAGCGATGATTATAGCATTCGGCATTACCGGCATGATATCATTCTGGATAATCTCATGACCGCAGGGGCACCACTGGCACCATGTACCTGTACAAAATTCCAGCACGGGGTTTCTTGTTTGAGCGTTTATCTCACTTTGTGAGAAAATACCTGTAAATAGTAATAAAAAGAACACGATAGACAAAGTTTTGGCTATCTTCATGAGGACCTCCTGTTAGGTTAACTAATGGTTTGATCCGGCTTGATATATCTCCTTCGTTCCAGAATTCTGCACGTAAGCGACAACATTAATATTTGAACTGTTCCATTGGGGATCGAGAGTCTGCTCAAAATTAAAACTATATTTGCCGCTTTGAGTAACATTACTCAAAGATTGACCATTATTAGAAGGAAGTACAACACGCATAACATCAAAGAATTCAGTTTCTCCGTTGGGGGCGGCGAATTGAATGTTTGTTTCCGTGATGACTGCATAAAGTACCATTTCTGAAAAATTCAAACCGGTTATTTCGGGAATTTCCAGTTCAACATTTATTTTATATGAACTTCCTACCACACTGCCGGCAACATTAACAGCAAATAATGCCTGGGTGTTTAGAAGAGATTCAACTTTTTGGGTGATATCTGCTTTATCCGTTGGGATAGGTTTCACGGTTCCGTCAAGAACAATAGTTGGTGCAAAGAGTACATTATAATAACTGCGCCTAAAATCGCAATAAGTTTTTCCGGCAAGATAAAAAGGATCATTAGGACCGGGGAAGTTTGTTGGAAACTTAACAGATACCAGGCGTTCCGGATATGTTTCTTTAAGTTCTTCTATTATCTTATTGGATTCAACACAGGGTGCACAACTCGTGTTTGCAAAGTCTTCCAGTAATACTACTTTGGCAATATTGACCTGCAACAGATCAAAATAAAGCTGTTCCGCTCCTTCTGCTGAAACGATAACTGTTTGGGGAGAACTAATGTAATTCTCTTTCTGAACAGAGATTGTGTAGCTTCCCGGTACCAAATTAATGGAATCAGGGGTATAAAGTGAGGTGAACTCATCATCGATATAAATTTTAGCACTGTCAACGCTTGAGGTTATTACCACCTTGCCGGTAACAACATTACTGTTTGAATCGGTTGGCGGATTTGTTTGACAAGCAGCCAAAAAAGATAATAAGACAATAGCAACGTATTTAAGCATCTGGATTTCCATCTTCCTGATCGAAATAATCTTTAAGGTTTACAATTAAAATAATATTCATTGATTAAGAACACAACTACCTGATAAAATATTAACATGTATAAATGAATAAATATTTCTAAAAAATGTATAATATGCCGATAGTTTATAAAAATTTAAATTGTTTAGAATTATTCTTCAGAATTATTTACAGATTAAACCATTTTTTTCTCTTTTAATATAAACTAGACGGCTGTTTTAATTGCGGAAATTAGGCAGGTTGGTTATATTTCTTTTGTTAAGAATAACCGGGACATACTATGGATAAAGATTTAATATCGATTCAGGAAGTTAGAGAACTTACAGCTAAAGCGAAAGAAGCACAACTTGAATTTAAACATTACAACCAGGAACAGGTTGATAAGATTGTTAAGGCTATGGCAGAAGCAGGTTACAGGGAAGCTGAAAGACTAGCGAAGTTGGCCTTTGAGGAAACCGGATTTGGTAAGTGGGAAGATAAAAAGTTAAAAAACGAATTTGGAACACGCGATGTTTACGAATCGATAAAAAATCTTAAAACTGTTGGAGTGATAGATGTTCAACAGGATGGGGCAATTGTCAAGATTGCAGAACCGATGGGAGTTGTAGCAGCATTGATACCTTCTACCAACCCTACTTCAACGGTAATGTTCAAGGCAATAATATCAATGAAATGCCGTAATGCAATGGTTGCCTCCCCTCATCCCCGGGCAGCGAAATGTACTGCCGAAGCCCTGAGAGTTGTAAGAGAAGCCGCGGAAAAGGCAGGTGCGCCAAAAGATTTACTCCATTGTCTTTCCAAACCTTCACTTGAAGGTACTGAAGAATTAATGCGCAATAAAAATACTGCCGTAATTCTTGCAACCGGAAGTAATCCCATGGTCAAGGCTGCATATAGTGCCGGAACCCCTGCTTATGGAGTGGGTTCGGGGAATGTACCCTCATTTATCGAAAAAACAGCGAATATTGAAAAGGCTGTCCGTGATATTATAACAGGTACTACCTTTGATAACGGAACATTATGTTCTTCCGAACAGGCTATGATAGTTGACAAGCATGTACGTGAAAAAGCAATTGAAGTCGCGAAAAAAGCGAAAGCATATTTTGTCAATCCCGAAGAAAAAATTAAACTTGAAAAAGCGGTAACCAAAGACGGCAGGATAAATGCAGATATTGTAGGCAAACCTGCTACATGGATAGCAAACTATGCCGGATTTTCAGTTCCCGGCGATACATCGGTGCTGATTGCCGAATGTGAAAATGTTGGCAGAGAAGAACCACTTTCCATGGAAAAGCTTTCGCCAATTCTGGCATTTTACACCGTGGATGGATGGCTAGAGGGGTGCCACAAGTGTATTGACCTGCTTAATTTTGGCGGTGTGGGTCACACCATGTCAATCCATTCGAACGACAAAGATATAATAATGAAGTTTGCTCTGGAAAAACCGGCATTCAGGATTGTCGTGAATACTCCCAGTTCGCTTGGGGCTGTTGGTTTCAGCACCGGTCTGTTCCCCTCTATGACATTGGGCGTAGGTACTTGGGGCGGTTCAATTATTTCTGAAAATGTAACCGCAAAACACCTGATGAATGTAAAAACACTGGCCTTTGAAACCCGTCCTCTTAACGAGGGAACTGCGCTTAAATCATTTGGCAACAAGGTTGATACCACGGTGAAAGCGAAAGGATATCTCGGCACGATCGAGGAAAGATTACTCGCCCGCGCAGGTAATCCGGCAGTTGACCCGTTCGTGAAATCAACCAGACCTGCAAAAACCGGTGCGCCGGTATATGGTTCGGGAATCACGGAGAGCGAAATTGAAAAAATTCTCAAAGAGTTTAAAAGCTGATAATAATTTTTAACCAAATTTTAGTAAAAAAAAGGAGAGTAAATAACTCTCCTTTTTTCTTTTAAAGAATACTGAAATTGTTTAAAGTTTTTTAGGATTCTTCTTTATCAACTTTTTCACCCAATTTATGAGCTGCGATAAATCCAATCCCGGCTCCAACAATGATTATGGGAGCAATAATTTCTTCATAATTCCAGGAAATACCAACGTGAATGGCAAATCCCAAAAACACACCAAAAATAATTGCTATGATTCCCAATTTAAGGAGCCAGTTACCTTTTGCGCTCGGCTTGCGGTACAAGGCAAGTATTTCCTCGGCTGCCATGCCTCGCTCGATCATCATTTGCCTTTCTTTAGATCTATAATAGATGAAAAGTGAACTGACAATCCCGCTAACCATAAATAATACTAAAAAAACTACTGCACCTTCCATTATAACCTCCGTTATTGTTTGTTTACCCCTTTTGACAGGAGGCGCCATATAAAAGGTTACAAAATTGTAAAAAAAAGTGTAATTTATTTTTTTGTAACCTTTCCAAACCGTTTTTAGTCTTAAGGGATGATGAAAAATTTAAGTGATCACGATATAATAGAATCCGTTAGGAAAGGGAATAACGCCGATTATACACTTCTGATCAGAAGGTACAAGGATCGCGCTTTTTCCATGCTGAAAAGGATGTTGAAAAACAATGAAGACGCCGAAGAAGTTTTGCAGGATGCTTTCGTAAAGGCTTTTTATGCATTACCAAAGTTCAAGGCTGAGGCTAGTTTTTCAACATGGTTTTATAAAATAGTCTATAATACCGGATTAAGCGCTCTTGGTACCAAAAGCGGCAAAATGAAAAAAGTTACCGATACAGCGGAAAATGAAGATAATTACGGAATTGTAAATTACCAGTTGAATGAGCAGGCGGAAGAAAAAATAAATCTTTATAAAATTATTGACCAGCTTCCCGTTAAGAATGCACTTGTAATAATTTTATATTATATAGATGGTTTATCATTGAAAGAAATTAGCGAAGTATTAGATTTGTCATTAGTGAATACTAAAGTTATATTACATCGTTCACGTGAAAAACTGAAAGAGATTATTCTGCAGAACAATTATGCGGAGTTTATAAAATGAAAAAATTAGACGAAACGGTTGTTAATAAATATTTGGATAATGAATTAGATAACGATGAAATTTCATCGTTAAGGGATTTTCTGAATGAAGATGAAAGTATACTGGAAGAATTTCGTGTATATGAATCAGTTCATCATGCGCTAAAATCGTTATCCCATGAAACCGCGCCTGATATTTCGGATGCTGTTATGGCTAGAATTGGTAAAAAGAGCGTGGTTTCCGATGCAAAAATATTAAATCTTGTTGTGTTATTCTTTTCAACGGGAATTATTCTCGGATTTGGGTACTTGTTATTTTTATATGGCATTGATACAGGTATAACAATTCCGGAAATAAACCCCTCTTTGGTTGAAGGTGTTCTAAGTACTGTTTCAATTTATACTAGTGAAATATTCAATAACAATGTGATAACATTCATAGGAATGGCTCTTGGATTTATTGCACTTTCACTTGTTTACGTGCTTTACGAGCACCATAAACAGATTAAAAATCTGGTGCAGCATAACGATTTGAGATAATTTTAATCTGTGCTTATTAAATCGTTAATAAATTTAAGATTTTTAGATTCCGTGTTGGAAATTATAATTTTAACAATTGCGGTAAGAGGTACTGAAAGAAACATCCCTACAAGTCCCCAGACGTAGCCCCACACCAATAAAGAAAGAAGCACCGCAAGTGGATTTAACCCCAGTCGATTACCCAGTATTTTAGGTTCCAGAATATTTCCGATTATTGTTTGGGTTACCATGAGAATCGAACCGATTACAATGGTGATACCAAAAGATTCGAATTGTACCAGTGCTAAAATTGTGGGGAGTATTACCGCGATAGTTGACCCTATATTCGGTATGAAGTTGAGTAAAAACGCTAAAACTGCCCAAACAATATAAAAATCAACACCAAATATCCATAAGACTAACCCCGAAATTAAACCGGTTAACAAGCTAACGAATACCTTCGTTGCAATATATCTTTGCACCTGAGTTGTAATTGCCCTGAAAGTATCTTCAATAACCTGGGATTTTTGATTTTCCCCGGATTCAACACCATATTTAAATCTGGATTTGATCGCTGCAAGAACTCTCTTATGCCCGCTCCCGATAAAAAGATAAAAGAATAATACGAAAAACAAACCGGAAAAAATTGAGACCGTTGAAGAGAAAAACCCGCTTGCAAGTCCGCCATAATCAAGGTTTTGCAAGATTTCGGAAATATTAAAATTGGTTAGCAGTGGGTCTTCAAACCCGAATCCAATTGCGGTTGTACTTATGAGGTTGTTAAGCTTTTGTTCGTAAATTGGAAGTTCTAATCCGAATCGATTGAACGACTCGATTATAAGTCGGGAAATTCCCCAGACAATGCCAACAATAATTGTTAAATCCATAACGATAGTTAATGAACCGGGCACCCTTTTTTTTTCCAGCATTTTATTGAGTGGCTCAAAAACAAAATACAAAAAATAAGCCAGAACTAACGGTATAAAGATATGTTGTAATGCAATTAACACGCTAAAAATAGCAATAACGCCGAGCGCGCTAACAAAAAACTTGATGACCGGATCGGTAACTATTTTTCTCATTGTTGTTAATAACCTTTTAAGAATGCCCTGGATTTTTCTGTTTTTATTTTCAGTATAATCAATTTATCAAATATTTTTTAATATAGTAACGAATATTTTATATTTTCCGTAAATTAATCTGTTTACAAAATAAAGAGTGCGGTCAAATGATAAAAAAATCTTTTTTATTGTTTTTTGTAATTACATTAGGGTTTTTAACTCTATCGTGTACAGACAAAAATGAACAAAATCCGGAACCTTACATAAAAAAAGCACCTGCGTGGAGCTATAACCAGACGATATATGAAGTAAATATCAGACAGTATAGTGATGAGGGTACAATCAAAAAAGTTGAGGAACAACTTCCACGGCTTAAAGAAACCGGCGTTGGTATTTTATGGCTAATGCCCGTGAACCCTATTGGCGAATTAAACAGAAAAGGAACACTTGGCAGCTATTATGCTGTGAAAGATTATAAAAAGTTTAATCCTGAGTTTGGTACTGAGCAGGATTTTAAAGATTTTATCAAAAAAGCGCATGAACTTGGCATGTATGTAATAATTGACTGGGTTGCCAATCATACCGCATGGGATAATGTCTGGGTAGAAGAACATCCCGAATTTTACACGAAAGATTCACTCGGTAATTTTATTCCCCCTGTTGCGGATTGGAGTGATGTGATTGACCTGAATTACGAGAATAAAGAACTTTGGGAAGCAATGACAGATGCACTGGAATACTGGGTGCGTGATTTTGATATCGACGGCTACAGGTGCGATGTTGCGGCAATGGTTCCGGTAGAATTCTGGAATCAGGCACGTGAGAGGCTTGATAAAATAAAACCCGTGTTTTTGCTTGCAGAAGCGCATGAACCAGAACTGCACGAGTTTGCTTTTGACATGACTTACAACTGGCAGCTTAAAGATGTTATGAATGGTATCGGCAAAGGTGAAAAAAATGTTACCGACATTTTAAAACATCTGGAAAAGGAAAATGCCGAGTACCCAAAATCTGCTTTTAGAATGACTTTCACTACTAATCATGATGAAAACTCGTGGAATGGAACTGCTTACGAACGGCTGGGCGATGGAGTTAAAACTTTTTATACACTTGTTGCCACTCTGGAAGGAATGCCTCTTTTATATAGCGGGCAGGAGAGCAACCTGAATAAACGTCTTCAATTTTTTGAAAAGGACCCGATAATATGGGGCAATTATGAAAGTGCCGACTTTTATTCTAAACTATTAAATTTACATCTTACAAATAAAGCATTATGGAATGGTGATATGGGTGGTGATGTAGTTCTTGTTAAAACTTCGGATGTAGAAAATGTAATGTGTTTCACGCGTGAAAAAGAGGAAAATAAGGTACTGGTAATTCTCAATTTATCCGGCGAAAATTCGCGCATTACACTTGAAGGTGAAAACCTTGCCGGCTCTTACACAAATTTAAATAACGGAGAGCCCGCTGTTTTCGGTAACAAGGAAACTATCTCACTTGAACCATGGCAATATCTGGTTTATACTAAATAATTCTGGTTATGAGAACATTAATTTTACTAAGTGTTTTAATTATTGTCGCAGGTTGTAATGCGCCGAAGAATAATCCGCTCGACCCGGAAAATCCCGATAACCGGATTTATACAATAACCGGTACGGTGAAGGGGAAAGCGCTGCCCTACCCGCCAATAGAAGGAGTTATGGTTACGTGGGAAAACACCGGTAAATTTGTTGTAACGGATGAGAAAGGTGAATTTTCTTTTACCGAACTTAGCGCCAAGGACGGGAAAATTTCCTTCAAAAAAGATGGTTTCCAAGATTCGGATACTTTTCTCGTCTGGCAAAATAGTAAAAATTATAATTTAGATGCGTTGCTCGATAAAGTTCCGGTTCTTGATAGTTTGGAATTTTTTAGTATTGTCGAAAACAAATCCCAATTTTCCAACCCGAAATATTCGTTATCTGTAAGGGCAAGAATAATAGATAGTGACGGGGATAATGACATAGACACCGTTTGGATTTATAATGAGGAACTTGGTTTCAAGGCTCTGTTATTTGAAAATTCAACCACGCAATTTTATGAAAGAGTATTCAAAATTACTGATCTTAACTTACTTTCCCTTCAGGAGATAATAGGAAAAAAATTCAGTATTCTTGTAAAATCGCTGGATGATGACATTTATGAGGTGGGTAGTACCAATCTTACACGTGTGATATCACAGGTTTTGCAAACTATTGCTCCCCAGAATAACCTTGTTGTTATGGAAAATCCTTTCGATTTGGAATGGAACAGGTTTACCCCGGGATTCAATTTTACTTACTTTATCCAGATCAAGACCGATGAAAGCCAGCCTGAGCTCGTTTGGGAAAGAAGAGGGATTTCCAAGGATGATATTTCTTTAACCGTTGAGTTTCAGTTTAACCCCGGAGATTATTTTTGGGTTATCTGGTGTGAAGACGAATTTAAAAACAGGGGAAGTTCGTATAATGCAACATTTACCATCCCCGAAAAAACAACAAAAAACAGATAATTATGAATTCTACATTGACAGATTTAAATTCAATAAAAGAATTAACCGGTTCGCACTTTGACTCTTTATATAGAATTAGTCAAATTCTTAACAATTCCGATTATACCGATTCACTTATCGAAGATGCGCTAGATATTGTTATTGAAGCTCTTTACGCTGAGCGAGGTATTTTTGTAAAGTACGAGAAAGAAAACCAGTTTATCATAATCAGCGCGCGTAATATTCTGCAGGAAAACATAAAGGATATTTCTGAATTTTCTTCCGGTTTGCTTCAAAAAGTTATAGATAAAAAGAAATCGCTTCTGTATCACGATGTACAGAGTGATCCCACCATTTCCCAATTTGAAAGTATTCAGATACAAAATATCAAATCTGTTATTGGTGTGCCGGTTTTCAATCAGGGGAAAATCTGGGGAGTAATATTAGTCGACAGTAAAAAATCGAGAAAAAATTTCACTGATGACAGTCTTCTATTTCTTAATTTTTTCAGTAACCTTTTAACATTATCACTGGAAAGAATTGCAAAAGTTGAAAAGTTGCAGGACGAAAACAGGATTCTTCTGAACCGTCTGGAAAAAACCGAAACTCTACCAAACATGATTGGCGAAAGCCGGGCTATCCGTGAGGTGGCAAAGCTAATTCACAAGGTTGCACAAACCGATGCCTCCGTTTTGATACTGGGTGAAAGCGGCACGGGGAAAGACCTGGTTGCCCAGGCGGTACATAAACTTAGCAGGAGAAAAGAACAGCCCTATCTTGCCCAATTTTGCGGCTCAATCCCCGATAACCTGTTGGAAAGTGAATTATTTGGTTATAAAAAGGGCGCATTCACAGGCGCAAATTCTGATAAAAAGGGATTGCTGGAAGTTGCAGATAACGGTACTTTTTTTCTTGATGAAATCGCGGATATTTCCAGCGCTTTGCAGGCAAAACTTTTAAGGGTTGTCGAGAATCAGGAAATTATGCGGCTGGGTGATACACAATATAAAAATGTAAATGTTAGGATTATTACAGCCACTAATAAAAATCTACTCCAACTTTCAAAAGAAGGGACTTTCAGGGAAGACTTATTTTACCGTCTGAATGTGTTCCCGGTAAAACTCCCGCCTTTACGCGAGAGGAAAGAGGATATTCCCCTGCTTGCCGATTTTTTTATTAAAAAGTTTGGTGGTGATAATTATTCCATAACAAAATCAGCTCTTGTAAAACTTGAAAATTATTTCTGGCCCGGGAATGTAAGGCAGTTTATTAATGTAATTCAACGTTCGATAATTCTTGCCGATGGTTATAAAATTGGACCCGAACATGTTGTAATGGAAGAAGAGAGTGAAGCCAATGAGTTCAAGGGTACTTTGAAAGATTTTGAAATTATGATTCTTAAAAAACGACTAAAAGAGTGTAACGACAACCGCACATTAGCGGCAAAGTCACTTGGCGTTTCGGTTCGGTGGGTACAAAATAAACTAAAAGAGATTGGTTACAACGATTGATATGGGAGATTTATCCGGCGAAATATTGTTTGAAAAATTCAGCATAGCAGAATGTTTCAAAAAAGATGAACACACCGCCGTCTATCTTGCCGACCATATTTTCCTCGGTAAAAAGATAATCCTCAAGGTTCTTAACACGGAAACTATCGGGGATGACCAAAAAATCCAGCGTTTCAAA
>Ga0209692_10002047_pt1 | contig 23920 bp, 19 predicted proteins | sample tdDd472_FD_187129 | JGI IMG/M metagenome (GOLD analysis project Ga0209692, IMG submission 187129) | Marine sediment microbial communities from the Atlantic coast under amendment with organic carbon and nitrate - tdDd47.2 (SPAdes)... | ecosystem: Environmental > Aquatic > Marine > Coastal >... | reverse complement strand
CTGAAGCTTGGGAAGATTTCTTAGATATGACTGTTAGTCAGGCCTTAAACTGGGCTTCACATAATATATCTCCTGAAGAAAGTCCTTCAGAAATTTCTGCTTGTGAACCTTATTTTATTAGTTCACATTCAGGTGCTTCGGGTGCTTGGGTTAGTGGCCCAAAAGATTTATCTCCTTCAGATGATTACTATTGGGGTTACGACAATATGACTACCAAAAAAGGTTTGTTTGCTGCAGGTGATGCTTCTGGAGCTTCATCTCACAAATTCTCTTCAGGATCGTTTACAGAAGGAAGAATAGCTGCAAAAGCTGCATTAGCATTTATAGTTGACAATGACGATGTAGCAAGCTTTGATGAAGAAAAAATCAATGAATTAAAAGCACAGATTCTAAAGCCTCTTGATACTTTTGAAGAACATAAAGATTATTCTAATGATGAAGATGTAAATCCTAATTTCATTAAGCCAAAAATGTTTATGTTCCGTTTACAAAAAATAATGGACGAGTATGCTGGTGGAGCAAGTGTTGGTTTTAAAACATCAAAAGCATTACTTGAAAAAGGTCTTGAGTTTTTAGAATTCATGAAAGAAGATGCTGAGAAATTAGCAGCTAAAGATTTAAATGAACTTATGCGTGTATGGGAGAATGTACATCGTATGTGGCAAGCAGAATCTCACTTAAGAACCATGTTATTCCGTGAAGAAACACGCTGGCCGGGATATTATTTCCGTACAGATCATCCTAAAATGAAAGAAGACTGGAAAGCATTTGCAAATTGCAAATGGAATCCTGAAACTGGAGAATGGGAAATGATAAAAAGAGATATAAAAGAACTTTTCTAAAGAATTAATAATTTATCATAAATGAAACCAGTATTGGTAGTTGGCGGAGGCATAAGCGGTGTAACTACTGCTGTTGAAATTGCTGAAGTTGGAAAAAAAGTTATACTTATTGAAAAAGAGACTTACTTGGGTGGTAATGTAGTTAAGTTTAATAATTACTTTCCAAAACTTTGCCCTCCAACTTGCGGATTAGAAATTAATTTCAGAAGAATAAAGCAAAATCCAAGAATCAAATATTTTACTTCAACAGAAGTTGCAGAAATATCAGGAGAAAAGGGAAATTTTAAGGTTAAACTAAAAACTTCTCCACAATACATAAAAAATAATTGTACTGCCTGCGGAAAATGTGCTGAAGTATGTCCTGTGGAACGTTCTAATGATTTTAATTACGGATTCACAAAAACAAAAGCTGCATATCTTCCACATGAAATGGCTTTTCCTTTCAAATATCAAATCGATAATGATTTATGTAAAAAAGAAGCTTGCAATAAATGTCTTGATGTTTGCGAATACCACGCTATTGATTTCTCAGCAAAAGAAGAAATAAAAGAAATTGAAGTAAGCTCAATTGTTACTGCAACTGGTTGGAAAAACTATGATGCATCAAAAATCGAGAATTTAAATTACTCTAACTCAAAGAATATTATTACCAATGTTGAATTTGAGCGATTTGTAGCTACAAATGGAGTTAATGAGAATAAATTGCTTCGTCCATCAGATAATACTGAACCAAAGAAAATAGCCTTTGTTCAATGTGCTGGTTCACGCGACGAAAATCATTTACCATATTGTTCAGCGGTTTGTTGTTCTGCTTCCCTAAAGCATGCTTTAAATATTCATGAAATTTATCCTAAAGCTGAAATTAAAATTTTCTATATCGACATGCGTATTTCTGGCCGTAACGAAGATTTCTTAGTTAAGGTTCAAGAAAGTAAAAACATTGAATTAGTAAAAGGAAAAGTTGGCAAAATAAACGAAATAGAAAATAATAATTTGGCTTTAGAAGCTGAAGATATTCTTTCGGGTCGTAAAATAAAATATGAAGCTGATATGGTTGTATTAGCTACTGGTATTGTACCTTCAAACATCAATCTTAATTTGAATATTGACGAGAATCAATTTATTATAGACGATCAAATTGATGGAATTATTCCAATTGCCTGTAGTAGAAAGCCAATGGATGTATCTGCATCAGTTAAAGATGCAACTGCTGCTGCATTAAAAGCAATACAGATCAATTAACAATGATCAATTTTCAAATATCAATTATTAAAAAATGAATAAGAAAATTGGAGTTTATATATGTTCAGGATGTGAAATTGGCAAAAGCTTAGATATTGAAAAACTCAATAACGCAGTTTCTTCAGAACAAAATGTTACTATATGTAAAAATCATTCTTCACTGTGCTCTCTTGAAGGATTTAATGTGATTAATGATGATATTGCAAAAGAGAACCTTGATGGAATAGTAATTGCCGCATGCTCGCCAAGAGCAAAAACAGAGATTTTCGATTTCCCTGAAAACATTCTTCTTGAAAGAACAAATCTACGTGAGCAAGTTGCATGGTGCTTTGAACCAAATGAAGAAGATACTCAAATGGCAGCTGAAGATTACCTTCGCATGTCCATTACTAAGCTAAATAATATTGAGGTTCCTAAACCTTTTATTGCAGAAAATATTAGTTCTGAAATTATGGTTGTAGGTGGCGGAATAACAGGAATTACATCTGCAATTGAAGGTGCAAAAGCCGGTTATAATGTTCATATTATTGAAAAAGAAGAAAAACTGGGTGGCTGGCTGAACAAATTACATAAACAAATTCCTTACTCTGCTCCTTATAGTAAATTAATTGATACAGAAATTGACGATAGATTAAAAGAACTTGAGCAGTTTGAGAATATAAAAATTCATACATCAACAACAATCAATAGGATTGATGGACAACCAGGCCAGTTTGAGGTTTATTTACAAAACGGAAAAGAAGAAAAAATTACAGTTGGTTCTATTGTTACTTCAACAGGTTGGAAACCTTACGATGCAAGCAAATTATCGAACTTAGGATATGGTAAACCAAATGTGTTAACGAATGTTGAGTTTGAAGAATTTGTTAAAAACAATCCTGAAAAAGAGTTACCAAAGAATATCTTATTTATTCAGTGTGCAGGTTCTCGCGATAAAGATCATCTCCCCTATTGTTCTGGGTTCTGTTGTGGTACAAGCTTAAAACAAGCAAAATATATTCGTGATTTAAGTCCTGAATCAAATGTATTTATTGTTTATAAAGATATTCGCACATTGGGCTTGTACGAAGAGTTCTACAAAGAGGTGCAAAAAGATGATCAGATCTTTTTTACTAAAGGTGAAATTAAAGAAATTACCGAAGGAAATAATAATATAAAAGTTAATGTAAAAGACACTTTAATTGGAGATAATATTTCTCTTTCGGTTGATATGATTGTATTAGCAACAGGAATGGTTCCAAATGGTACTGAAGATTTAAATTTAAATTACCGCTTAGGAAAAGGATTACCTGATTTAAAATACAACTTTTCTGATTCGCATTTTATATGTTTCCCATACGAAACAAGGCGTACAGGAATTTATGCAGCAGGAAGTTTACGCTCTCCTATGGATATTGCAGCAAGTAAATCAGATGCAACAGGAGCTATGTTAAAAGCTATTCAAACTATTGAAGCTACAAAACGTGGCGAGGCTGTTCATCCACGTTCAGGAGATAAATCATATCCTGATTTATTTATGGATCGTTGTACCGATTGTAAACGTTGTACAGAAGAATGCCCGTTTGGTGCTTATGATGAAAATGAAAAAGGAACACCAATTCAAAACCCAAACCGTTGTCGACGTTGTGGAATTTGTGTAGGTTCTTGCCCAGAACGAGTTATAAGTTTTGCTGATTATTCAATTAACAGTGTTTCAGCCATGATAAAAGCAGTTGAAATTCCTGATGAGTTTGAAGAAAAACCAAGAATACTTGTCTTTGTTTGTGAAAATGATGCATATCCGGCAATGGATATGGCAGGACAGAAAGACCTGAAATACAGTTCCTATGTAAGAGTTATTCCTGTTCGTTGTATCGGATCAGTTAATAAAGTATGGGTTTCAGATGCTCTTTCTCAAGGTTTCGATGGTATTTTACAAATTGGTTGTAAACCTGGTGATGATTATCAATGTCACTTTATACATGGTAGTGAATTAACAGAAACTCGAGGTGAAAATATTCAAGAAACCTTAGAAACCATGATGCTTGAGCCTGAAAGAATAAAAACAGAATTTGTAGAAATTACAGATTATGATAAGATTCCACAGATTATTAATGATTATGTGGAAGAAATTGAACTGATTGGACCCAACCCATTCAAGGATATGTAAATTGGAATAATATGATTGAAGTAAAACCTGATATAAAATTTAAGCAACAACTAAAGAAAGTTAGTAAATCTTCATTGAATGAATGTATGCAATGTGGAACTTGCTCTGTTGTTTGTTCTTTAGCTCCCGATGAAAGACCATTTCCTCGAAAAGAGATGATTTGGGCTGGCTGGGGAATGAAAGATAAGCTGATAGGAAATCCTGACATTTGGCTTTGTCATCAATGTGGAGATTGTTCTACTTATTGTCCACGTGGCGTAAAACCTGCGGATGTTTTTTCAGCTGTTCGTGAAATATCTTATCAGCATTATGCCAAACCTAAATTTTTAGGTAAAATACTAAATCACCCAAAGTGGTTACCTATTTCATTATTAATTCCAATTGTAATTATTTCAGCAATTCTATTTTTTGCAGGAACACTTCAAATTCCTAAAGGGCCAGTTAATTATTCAAAGTTTTTTCCTCATGCATGGCTCAATAGTTCATTTACTTTTTTATGGTTTTTAAGCATTGGTTTAGGAATTGTGGGTTTACGAAACTTCTGGAATGACATGAAAAAACAAAACCCTGATTCAAAACCAAAAGGAAACTTTATTAAAAACCTACTCACAATTAGAAAAGAACTTATTTTACATTCTAATTTTAGCACTTGTACTTCCCAAAAGACTAGAAAACTTGCACATGTATTAGTTTTTTATGGATTTATTATGTTGCTCTTAGTAACCGCATTTGCTATATATGCAGCCGTAACTCATAACTATCCTTTAGGATTCACAAATCCTGTTAAGATTTTTGGAAATATTGCAGCCATTATGTTATTTGTAGGACTTGGAATTATGATTGCTAACCGCATATTCAATAAAAAAGATTTTGGAAACAGCACATATACGGATTGGTTATTTCTAATTTCACTTTTTTTATTAACCATTTCGGGTGTTGTTGTTGAAGCTGCCCGATTCTTAGATTGGGGCATAGCATATCATCTATATTTTTTCCACTTGATTTGCGTTTGGTTCATTATCATATATTTACCTTACACCAAGTTTGGACATTTAATGTATAGAGTAGTTGCAATGGTTTTTGCAGCATCTATTGGCAGAAGATTGAAATAAAAAAGGATTCCTTATTGGAATCCTTTTTCTAGATATTGTTTTTAAATCAATTTTCATTATCATCGAAATCATCTTCTATTTCTATATACTTAGTTTTAGTATTTCGTAAATTGTGTTGAATCATTTCTCCAAATTCTAACATATCAGGATCGTCTACATCGTAAAACCAATTCATTTTTATTTCCTTAATCTTTCTGTTATTATCAAGGCTTTTAATAAGCTGTATTATTCTTTTTGATGATGATGTATTAACATAATCCAGTTGAATGTTTAGCTGAACATTTTCTGCTGCAAATCTATCTGCCCACTTAAAAATTGGACCATAGAATTTTTTGGGATCTTCAGGTAAAGATTTTCCTTTTATGCTTAATTCTCCTGACCTCTTAAAAATAATCTCAGGAGTTGATTCTGTGTTATCAATAAATAAATCGTCCATAAAAAAATTAAATCTCATAATATCTTTGATTGGAATAGTATAACCTGAAAACAAAATACTTGTTCAGTATACATTTAAACAACAACTCAGTTTAAACACAAGTTACTTATTATTAAGAGATATTCAAATTAGATTCTATTTTTTTTGATGAAAACAATAACGAACAATCGAATTTCTATTCATCAAGACCAAAAAGCTCAGTTACTTTAGATTTAAAGCTCTTACCAACGGGTAGTTTGTCTCCTGCAATTTCAATCATATTGCCTTCAAGCATGTCTATCTTTTTAATAGAAACAATGTATGACTTATGAATACGAATAAACTTATTCTCCGGAAGTTTTTCTTCTAACTCTTTAAGCGAAGCTAAAGCTGTTACGTTCTTCTTTCCTTCAGAATGAAAAGTAACATATGCTTTTTGCCCTTCAATAAAAATTAGATCATCATAATTAATTTTGTAGTATTTTCGATCAGCACGAATAATAATATAATCATCGTGAAAATCGGTTTGATTATAATCAGATTTTGGTTCAACTTTTTTCTCCTGATTTAGAACCAACATATTTACTTTATTGGCAGCTTTTAAAAACCTGTCAAATGAAAATGGTTTTAATAAGTAATCTGTAATATCTAATTCGTAACCTTCTAATGCATATTCTTTATATGCTGTGGTTAAAACTACATACGGCTTTCGATTTAAGCTTCGCAGAAAATCTAAACCAGTAATTTCTGGCATTTGAATATCAAGAAACATTAGATCTACCATTCCTTTCTCAAGCAGTTCATAAGCTTTTAAAGGAGAATTAAAATCCCCAACAAACTCCAAAAAGGGAACTTTTGAAATATAATCTTTTAAATACTTTCGAGCTAATGCCTCATCGTCAACCACAATACATCTTATTTTCATTTCATCTCAATTTTAAGAATTACAGAATATGTAGTTTCATTTTCGCTAATATTTAAGTCGTATTTTTTAGGATATAAGAGATCTAAACGTTGACGAACATTATTAATTCCCAAACCATTACCAGCTAATGCCTTTCCTTGAGATGGAATAGAATTTTCTATTTCAAGGTTCAAATACTTATTATCCGAGTTTAATTCAATTTTTACATAAGCATCAGAATACTCTTCTACCTTGCTATACTTAAAAGCATTCTCTATAAAAGGTATAAAAAGCATTGGAGCAATATCAATATCTTCATTAATTCTATTATAATTAAACTTAATACTTTGCTCGTGTTCCGATTTCATTTGCTGAAATGCAATAAAGTTAGAAACATACTCAATTTCAGCACCTAACTTCACATGATCATTACTACAATCGTAAAATACATAACGCAACATCTCCGAAAGCTTTAATACACTTTCCGGTGCTGTTTCAGTTTTTGTGTAAGTAAGAGAATATATATTGTTTAAAGCATTAAAAATAAAATGTGGATTTATCTGTGCTTTTAATAGTTTTATCTCAGTACCTAGCTTTTCTTCTTTTAACAACTTTTCATCTTCTGCTTTAAATTTAAGTTCTGTTGCCAACAAAATGGTTATACTTATAAAATTACCTAAGGATATCATTCCAAACGACCTAAGAATTGGGAAAATAATTGGTATTTTTTCAATAGCTCTCGGAAATAAGGTTTTGGATGCAAATAAAGACTCAATATATACATGAAATACAGTTAAGAATACAACAATAATTAAATTATATGCAATAAACTTTCTTCGGTTAGTTATATAATATTTAGGGAATAACCAGTATTCATTAATTAAAAGCGTTCCTAAAAATACTGTTGCTGAGATAGTTGAAGTTACCAGAGCTATTGGTAAAGGGAAAAAATAACTGCCAGTTGCAAAAAAGGCTATTGTAAAAGACAACCAAATTATTACCTTTAGTAATGAAGAAGTATATTGTTTTGTCATAGTAAATTTATTTTCTACAAAATTACATTCTTGCTTAGTAGACTTCAAAGTTTTTGAACAAACATAAGCCAATCATTAACGAAAGTACAATTTTATCTAATAATCGTCAAATAATACCATTATTCGCAGTAAACAAGCTTTTGTTTAAAAATCTCCGTGTTTGGTTCAATATAATTTATAATGCGCGTAGCAGTTCATAACATTGTCACAGAAATTGAAAATTATAATCATCAAAATAAAAAAAAATGAAATCAAAAACTTTGTACACAATCGCCGCTATTGCGCTATTAGTTTTATCTGTATTTATTACAAGTAAATTAATAATGGGCAAACCCGTAACCAAAACAATTAAGCAGGCAGAAAATCTATTGAATGTAAAAGCAACAAGTGCTGAAAACTCTGATTACGATTCTAATGTAAAATATAGAGGCAGAATATCATCATACGAAAATGTATCTCTATCTGCTGAAGTAAGTGGAAAAATAATGCAAGGTGATGTTCCATTTAAAACCGGTCAGGCATTTAAAAAGAATGATTTATTAATTCAAATCTATAATGAAGATGTTAAAACATCTTTAATGTCAGGAAAGAGTAATTTTCTACGAACCATATCAAATATACTTCCTGATATTAATTTTGATTTTCCGGATGAATACGAAAAATGGAAAAGCTTTTTTGCCAATATAAGTATTGAAAATAACTTACCCGAGTTACCAGAAACAAAGACAGAGCAAGAACAAATTTTTCTTGCTTCAAAAGGTGTTTTAACCGAATACTATTCTTTACGTCAGCAAGAAATTAACTTAAAAAAATATTCAATTTATGCTACGTTCGATGGTAGTTTTAAAACTGTTTCTCGCGAAATTGGTTCAGTTGCCAGCATGAGTGCTGAATTAGCTTCAATTATTCGTACCGATAAATTAGAAATTATAGTGCCTGTTTTACCTGAAGATGCAAAATTCATTCAAGAAGGTAATCAAGTACAACTTCTTGGAAGTTATTCTACTGAAATAGGGAAAGTTTCCAGAATTGCAAATTTTGTAGACGCATCTACTCAATCGATTAATATATATATTGATTACACTCCAAAAAGCAAGAATTCATTTTTCTCTGGTGAATTTATTGATGTAGAATTTAAAATCTCTAAGAAAATAAAAGGCATAAAAGTGCCACGAGAAGCTTTGCTTGACAATAACCAGATTTATGTAATTCAAGACCAACAATTAACGCTAAAGTCAATAGAAATAGAACGTATGCTTGATGACCATATTATCATTTCAGGTATAAAAAATGGAGAAACAATTGTTATGGAATCTCTTGCTGATATATCTGAAGGAACAAAAGTAATAACCCGAAATTAATCACTGAGATTTTATAATCATTAAAAGAAAAATTATGAAAAAGATATTATCAGCATTTGTAAAATATCCTTTCTATGGTAAAATAGTTATTGTAACCCTTTTATTAATAGGTTCAATATCGCTTATCTCGATGAAAAAAGCCACTTTTCCATTAGTTGAATCAAAAGTAATAACTGTTTCGGTAAGCTATCAAGGTGCTACACCAAAAGAAATGGAAGATGGTGTTACAACTCTAATTGAAAATAATATTCGTGGAATTTCAGGAATAAAAGAATTCTCTTCTATCTCAAGTGAAAACTTTGCTCAAGTAACCATTCAAGGATTGAGTAATTATGATATGGATGAACTTTTAGCAGATGTTAAAAATGCCGTTGATGGTGTTTCTAATTTCCCTGCAGGAGCGGAAAAACCCATTGTCTCGAAAAACAGAGCCAAGGATATGGCAATATTCATTACTCTATCTTCGGATAACGATGATTTACTAATATTAAATAAAGAAGCAAATCGAATTGAAGATGATTTCTTAGCATCAGGAATGATTTCGCAAATTTCTATTATGGGTTTACCAAGCAGAATAGAATTGCTTGTTGAAATTGACGAAACTCAACTTAGAAGATATAATACGTCATTCGATGAAATTAAAGCAGCAATAGCTTCTAACAACTTAGATATTCATGGTGGGACAATTAAAAACCCACGTGAAGAAATTAAGGTTATTAGTCGCCAACGATCTGTTGATCCTGATGAAATAAAAGAGATAGTTGTAAAAACAAATTCGGATGGAAGAACAGTAAAAATTGGAGATATTGCCAATGTTAAATTACAGTTTGAAGAAACACCAAATGGAAGTTATGTAAAAGGGAAACCAAGCGTAACATTCATGATTCAAAAGTTGATGACCGAAGATTTGGAAGAAATTTCGGTTTATGTAAATGCTTATGCAAAAGAATATAATAATACACACGAAGATTCTGAAATTGTAATATTGATGGATTTTCTTGATATAATTGATGGTCAATTATCTATTTTAATTCAAAACGGATTAATGGGTGTTCTTTTAGTTATCTTAATGCTTTCACTTCTATTAAATTTTCGTTTATCACTTTGGGTTGCCTGGGGAATTCCAGCTTCCTTTTTAGGAATGTTTATCGTTGCTGCTTTAATGGGTGTAACCATAAATATCATTTCTCTTTTTGGGATGATTCTTATTATCGGGATTCTAGTTGATGATGGTGTAGTTATCGGCGAAAATATTTTTACACATTTCGAAATGGGAAAAACTCCACGAAGAGCTGCTATTGATGGCACAATGGAAGTTTTACCTGCTGTAATTACATCCATTGCCACAACTATTATTGCTTTTACTCCTTTGTTTTTTATTGAAGGTAATCTGGAAATGATGTTCGAAATGGCCTTTGTTGTAATTATAGCCTTATTATTTTCTTTAGCCGAAGGAATCTTCGTTTTACCGGGTCACTTAGCAAACCCAAAGGTTTTAAAACCAATGAATAATAAGTCTTTTTATGGGAAATTAAGAAACAAGCTCGATAAAGGATTAATGTACGTTCGCGACAAATTATACATTCCTTTAGTTAGAAGAATCCTTAAACATAAAGGTCTTAGCCTTGCAGCAGTAACAGCTTTATTTATAATAACAATTGGATTAGTTGGTGGTGGGAAAATTCCATTTACATTTTTCCCTCAAACTCCATCTGATATGTTTTCAGTTGATTTAGCCCTAAAACCAGGCATTAACGAAGAAATCACAAAGGAAAAATTATTTTGGATTGAATCTCAAGTTTGGGAAGCTAATCAAGAGTTAATGAAAGAAAATGGAGATACTATTAATTATGTTTCTGCAACTCAAGTAACCATTGGAAGTTCATTTAGCGGAACAGAATCGGGAACAAATGCGGGAATGATTCGTGTATTTCTAAATCCATTAGAAGATACACAAGTGAATGATCAAATCATAAAAAGAGCTATTTCTGAAAGAACAGGTAAGATACCTGAAGCATATAAATATGCTGTAGGAGCTTCAAATCGATTTGGCGCACCGGTATCAATCAGTTTACTGGGTTATGATACTGATGAACTGGAACTTGCAAAAAAGGAATTAGAAGAAGAACTAAATAAAATTCCATCACTATTTAATGTAACTGATAATAGTCAGATTGGAAGTCAGGAAATTCAAATTACATTAAAACCTGAAGCTTATGTTCTTGGGCTTACTCAAAATTCATTAATGAGTCAAATACGCAATGGTTATTACGGAGCCTTAGCACAAAGAATGCAAGAAGGTAAAGATGAAATTTGGGTTTATGTTCGATATCCAAAAGACAATCGTGCAACAGTTGGGCAATTAGAAAATATGATGATTAATACACAGCAAGGACAGTTTCCCTTATCACGTGTTGCAGATTTATCAACAGAGCGAAGCATGAGTAAAATCAATCGCTATAATGGTAGAACTGAAATTCGCGTTGATGCTTATTTAAAAGATCAAAGCGCAGCTGTACCTCCTATTTTAAGTTACATAGAAACTGAGATTTTACCTGATATTATGGAAAATCACTCTGATGTCACTTACATGCATCAGGGGCAACAAAAAGATACTAACGAGCAAATGGGAAGTATACTTAAGTATTTTGGCATAGCATTTTTGATAATTGTATTGATTATCATGATTTACTTTAAATCATTCTTACAAGGATTCATGATTCTTTTAATGATACCGCTGGGATTTCTGGGAGCAATTTGGGGACATGGGATACATGGTCAAGCAATTTCGATGATGAGTTTATGGGGTTTTGTGGCACTCTCTGGAACTATTATTAATGATGCTATTGTTTTCCTATCAAAATACAATCAGAATCTGGTTAAAGGAATGAAAGTTATTGAAGCTACAATAGATGCAGGAAAATCAAGATTTAGAGCTATTCTGTTAACAACAATAACAACAACAGCCGGATTAATGCCTTTAATTCTTGAAAACAGTCCAGATGCTCAATTTTTAGTACCTATGGCTATCGCATTGGCTTATGGAATTCTATTTGGAACTGTATTTATCTTATTAATTCTTCCATTATTAATAGTAATAATGAACAGTTTGAAACTTAGAATTAAAAACTTATTCAGCAAAGAAACATTTACTCCAGAATCAGTTGAAGTAGCTGTTCTTAATCATCAAATTGATATGACGTTGGACAAAGCAATGGAGAAGGAGTTTTAATTGATGAAAATTATGTTAAAGTCTAAAAAAACTAATGTCATCCCCAACTTGATTGGGGATCTCAAAAAAAATAATAAATACTAAAAAAGAGATTCCCGCTTTCGCGAGAATGACAAACAATTCTTTTGAGATTTTAACTCAACAATAAAAAGAAAAATATGAAAACAAAAATAATAATGAGTATAGCACTAATTATAGCAAGCATTCCATTGTTTAGTCAGGTAACAAACCAACTAAGAATTGAAAGCGCTATAGAAAAAGCCTTAGAAAATAATTACGGTATTGTAACCGTAAAGAAATCTCATGAAATAAACGAGCTCAATAACGCTTGGGGTAATACAGGCGTATTACCAACTGTAAGTTTTGTAGGAACGGGAAGCGAATCTTGGAACAATAATAACAATGACGATTTCACAAGTACTAATTTAAGTGGTTCTGTGAATTTAAACTGGGTATTGTTTCGCGGATTTGGAGCACAAATCACTAAAAAGAACTTGGAAGAATTAGAAAAAATGTCAGAAGGGAATATGGCAATAACAGTTGAAAACACAATTATTGATGTAATTCTAGCTTACTACAATATTCTTCTAGCAGAAAACAATATGGAAATTGCTGAAAAGAATATGATTCTTTCTGAAGACAGATACGAACAAGAAAAGCAAAGAAAAGAATTAGGTACATCGGTTACGTACGACCTTTTGCAAGCACAGAATTCATATTTAGAAGATAAATCGAGTTTTCTGTTGGCTAAATCATCTTACAGTAATTCAAAAAGGCAATTGAATAGTTTAATGGCTGAATCTTTAGATGCTGATTACACTTACATTTCATCATTTGATATTGCTGCAAAAGATTTTAATAAAACTGATTTAGAAGCAAAGATGTTATCAAATAACAACACTTTAAAGAATCAGTATATTAATTTAGAAATGGCAAAATTGGATATCAAATCAGCTAAAAGTGCATATTATCCTACCATATCTGCAGGAGCTTCTGGAACATACTCCGATAGTGAAATGGATTACGAAACCATGATGGATAATTCATCATCAGGATTAAATACCAGTTTAAGCATGACTGTTTCTTACTCTATTTACGAAGGAGGAACACGACGAAGAGCTTTACAAGCTGCAAAAATTAATCAGGAAATTTCTGAGATTGAAACAACCGATATGGAACAACAATTAAAAAATCAGTTGGCTCAGGAATTTGAATTATACGAAGTTCGACAAGAGCTGTTAACACTTGCGGAAGAAAATTTAAAAGCTGCTGAGTTAAATATGGAATTATCGAAACAAAAATTTGAGAATGGATCAATTAACTCGTTTAATTACCGCGACATACAACAAATGTACTCGAATGTTTCTATGAGTTACCAGAACGCGATGTACAACCTCATACAAAGTTATCATACTTTGCTGCGATTAACTGGTGGTGTTATTGATGATTATAATGCTAACTAGTGGTTAGGAGTAGTTTGTAAAAGAGTCAGGTTGGTTACCTGACTCTTTTTTTTTAATTAATCTTCTTTATGCTTTCTTAAAAAAAACTCTGACTTGTAATATTGTCCATTTTCTTCACCCTCAATATAAGCATATAAAGAATCCGACTTTGGATTAGAATAAACAATTCGTTGCGGAAAATCATGTTCCAAATTTTCAAAAAAGAATTCACCGTTTAGCCATAAAACCAGCTTAAACGGAATTGCTTTCCCTTCATTTTGATCACTTACAGCAGGAATGTAAAATACTTCATCACCGATACTTTGAATTAAAATTTTTTCATTAAAAACAGTGTCTTGGTAGGCAAGCATAAAACTTCTTCCAGAATACAAAGTATCATTAACCTTTGTCCAAATTTCATATAATTCTCTTTCTTCAGTAATATCACTCCATGAACCTAATAACCAATCAAATTTTTCAAGTTCTGATTTATTTTTCCTATCTACATTGCATGCAGCTAGAAAAACCAAAATCGCTAGAATAAAAATCAAAGTTTTTTTCATTTTCAAAATTTTTGCATGATAAAGGTATCCAAAAAGTCGCTCTTTGTCAACCTCAACCATGCCTGCGGCAGGTAGGTTGATTGGGGATCTTATAATCTTCTGTAGCCAAGTCAAATAAGAGATTCCCTTTTTACTCGTTTCACTTGTGAATAAAGTTCAAGGGAATGATATCTTACTGACGTTTTGGACGCCCTCTTTTTATTATTACTTCTTTTTTATCTTCTTAACTTTCTTAATCATCTTCGCAAGATCTTTTCCTTTTCGTTTTTTCTCAAGTTCAGTAGATTCAAAATGATCTTTCTCTCTCTCCATTTTTAAGTAATTTTCATAAGATGACTTATCGAGTTCCCCATTCTTAACTGCCTCCAATACAGCACAATTCTTTTCATGAATATGAGTGCAGTTTTTAAATCTACAATCTAGTGAAAGTTGATCAATATCTTCAAAAGAAAGTTTTATTCCATCCTTCATATCGGCAATTCCGACTTCTCTCATACCAGGATTATCAATAACAATTCCACCTTCATCTAAAATAATTAATTCACGATGGCTCGTAACATGTTTTCCCCTATTTGTTGCTTCGCCGATGCTACCCGTTTCCATTTTAGATTTTCCTAAAATTGTATTAATCAATGTTGATTTTCCTACACCTGATGAACCAAGCAAACAATATGTCTTGTTCTTTTCAATGCTGTTTTTAAGTTCATCTAAACCTGCTTGAGTTTCATTACTAATTGCAAATACTAAAACATCTTTTATTCTCTTTTCAATGGATTTTTTAATTTCAGATAGTCCTTCAGCGCTAATTAAATCTACTTTACTAATAACAATAATAGGTGTTACCTTGGAATTATGGCAAATTGTAAGGTATCGCTCAATTCTGTTAATACTAAAATCTCTATCTATGGATTGAACAATAAATGCAAAATCGAGATTTGTTGCAATAATCTGTTTTTCACCAAGCTTTCCAACTGCTGTTCTTTCAAGAATAGTTTTTCTTGGAAAAACTGAGTGAATTAATAATTTATCATCATCGTATTCAGCAACTCCTACCCAATCGCCAACAGCCGGAAAATCAGCCCTACTTTTAGCAGTATAAATTAAATTACCTACTATTTCGGCTTCAAAATCACCATTCAAGGTTTTTACTATATATCTTTCTTTATGCTCAGAGATTACTCTGCCAATATTCGAATAGTCAAGATTTTGTTCTTTTCTAAAATTGTCGAAGAACTCATTATATCCTAAATCTTCTAATGTATATTGATTTTTATTTGAATTATTTTTCATTTCTAAAATTCATTTGCTTATACCAAAACACCCAATATAAAACATTTATAAGGGATATTAAATTATTTGTATTGATTTTACGAAATATGCAAGTACAGCAATATTATCAATATAATATTATTGAATTGTAAGATTGCAATTACTTGCGGGTTATACCAGCATTAATTGCTCCGAAGAAATAGTGTTTATTAATTTTAATGTCATAAAGTACAAAAGTAATCAGATTTTCAGGTATCAGCAAAAAAATTATAAAAAAGCGTGGATACCTAAAATCCACGCTTTTCTCTTTCAATACCCTAAAATTTAATCCACAAAAATCATTTTTTGAGTTTGAGTGCCCTCAACGGCAACCAGCTCATTTTCGAGTTTGTCCATTTCTGAAACATCCCCGGTAAGTTCCAGCAACAATAATCCGCTTGTACTACAAACATCATCTGTTGCTTCGTGTAAACCCAAACGGGTTTTAATTGAGCAACCATATTTAGTAAGTACATTCTGTACTTTACCTGCTTCTTTTTGTCTATCGGTAATTAAAATACCTAGTATTCTAGTTTCTTTTGACATATATAAAACTCTTTTAATTTTATCAAGTTACAAAATTTATTTACTCAAGTCAAAGGACATTTTCTGAATATTTATCCCTCCTATTTCATTTAGCTCATTTTCAAGACTATCCCAATTAGAAATTTTTCCTGTTAATTCCAAAATCATAAAACCATTTCTGCTACAAACATCTTCTGAAAGTTCGTGAAAACCCAAACGTGTTTTTATGGATGTTGCATATTTACTAAGAACCTTTTGTGTTCTGCCAGCTTCCTTAATACGATCAAGAACATTTATACCGATTATTCTTTTTTCAGTCATATAGTTAGTTTAAAGTTATAAGTTTAAGGTTGAAAGTTTGTTTTACTCTCAAAAAAATAAATATATAAAACAAAAAGCGAAAGGCAAAAAGCCAACTGCTATTTAAAAATACATATCTCTTTCGCCATTCTTAATTTTAGTAATTCTTTCTTTTAATTGACTAACTACTTTTTCATTATCCAAACCTTTAATCTCTTTATCAATAATCTTCCATGCTTTTTCACCTGTCTCAGGAGTAGCATAATCTTCAATATATTCGGCTAAAGTTAAAATTGCATTTGGAGTACAGAATCGTTTTATAAATCCTGGAACAGAAAACTCCATAAAGTGTTCTCCTGTTCTACCTAAACGATAACAAGCTGTACAGAACGATGGTAAATATTCATTTTCGATGAGTTCATCAATAATTTCAGCTAATGATCGATTATCACTAATAACAAACTGCTCACGATTAAGGTTTTGCTCTTCGTTCTGACTTTCTTGATATGAGCCTAATTCTATTTTGGTTCCACCGTCAATTTGGGAAACACCAAAAGCCATTACCTCACGACGAACTTGCTCAGATTCACGCGCTGTTAAAATCATTCCGGTATAAGGAACTGCAAGTCTTAATATTGCTATTAACTTAACAAAATCGTCATCGTTAACCATATATTTTGGATCAACATCAATTGACGATGCATCTTGAATTCTTGGAAAAGATAAAGTGTGTGGTCCAACATTATAACATGCTTCAAAATGATTTGTATGACGAACCATTGCCAACACTTCGTATCTCCAGTCGTAAAGTCCAAATAAAGCACCGATACCAACATCATCTAATCCGGCTTCTTGTGCTCGGTCCAATGAAGTTAATCGATAATCGAAATCTTTCTTTTTTCCACCTAAGTGATATTTTTTATATTCTTCAGGATGATAAGTTTCCTGGAAAACCTGATAAGTTCCAATTCCTGCTTCTTTTACAGTTCTAAATCCATCAATATCAAGTGGAGCAGCATTAATATTTACACGACGTATTTCGCCATTTCCCTTTTTAACTCCATAAACAGTTTTAACATTTTCGGCGATAAATTCAGGTGAATAATGCTTATGTTCACCATAAACTAGAATCAATCTTTTCTGTCCATTATCTTCCAAAGCTTCTACTTCAGCAATTAATTCCTGATCGGAAAGTGTTTGACGAACAGCGTCTTTGTTTGTCGCTCTAAAACCACAATATTTACAATTGTTTGTACACTTATTCCCTACATATAACGGAGCAAATAAAACAATACGATTTCCATAGACCTTTGTTTTTAGATCTTTAGCACCTTGCTTAATTTCCTCAACTAATTCAGGATCTGTAGCATTAATTAAAACTGCTGTTTCTTTCAGATTTAATCTTTCTTTATTTAAGGATTTTGCAATTATCTCACGTACTCTTTCTTTTGTTGGTTTTGAATTATTAATAAAATCCCAAATCTCTTCCGGATCAATAAATGGTTTCATTCGTTGATCCTTAATTTTGTATTGCTCTGGATAAAATTTCATATGGATAGTTTTTATTATTTTTTTCTTTCGTAATTTTTATAGTCACCCTTCGACAAGCTCAGGATGACAATCTTTTTTTAATTTTACAATTCCTCATCCCAATAGTTATCTGGGCAGAGTGACAACTATATTTAAAACACTATATGTCTTAATATTGTTAAAATAAAACTTTCATTTTAATATAAAAATTTCTGCCTGGCTCTATGCTAATTGCTCCTCGATTTGTTGCCAAATGATTTGTATAAGCACGATCTCCAATATTTTCTACTCCTCCAAAAAATTGAATTTTCGCAAAATCAATTTCTATTAATGATGAATTTAATCTAAGGTCAAAACGGGCAAAGCCTTTTGTTTCTGTTTCTCCATCAGCTATTTTATCTTGATCGGCAAATCCAATAGCTACTAAATCAACTCCAAAATATTTTGGCAATTGATATCTTATTCCTATTCGACCATTTGCAGGTGTAATAAGTGGTAAACTGGTATCATTCTTAAGATTCTCTCCTCGCACATACGATCCTGCACCATGAACTACAAAGCTTTTATATAAATTATATTGAAAACTAAGATCAACACCATACAATCTTGCTTCATCAACATTTGCATTTATTAATGCGGGAATTGTATCAACTACACCCGTAGTATAAGAATATATAAATTCACCCTGTTCTTCCACAATCATATCTGAAAGCCAGTTTACAAAACCATTCACTTTAAACTGAAACTTTGGTTTCCAAACACGCATTCCTATATCTAAGGAATATCCCTCTTCGGGATCAAGATTTGGATCGCCCAAACGAACCATACTTCCCAGATCTATATATTTGAAGCTTTCTTCTAATGACGGTGCACGAAATGATCGACCTGCATTTAAACTAAAATCTAAATCATCGGTGAGTGCATATAAAATGCCTAAATTGGCACTCCACGATATTTTATATTCCTCGTTCTCTTCGAAAGTAATTCGCTGATTAGGAGGCGAATCATTTCTTGTACCATTCATAACCAAATAATCATAATCAAAAGCTTGCTCGTTGGCAATTCTGATTCCATCAAAACGTCCACCAACTATCAGTCTTAAATCATCATTTAAAAACTTTTGTTCGTTTTGCAAATACAAACCAGCACTTCCAAAACAAGAATTTGGAATTGGAGTTTCGCCACGAACGATATTGTTTGTGGTAACAATATCTCCTATTGAATCCAGTACATCAACTCTAATATATTTGTCGCGACTGGTTTCTAGTTTTCTTCTCCAAACATCTATTCCAACAATGAAATTATTATTTTCGCTAAAACTCCAGTCCGATTGTATTTGAGCACCATCAGTTGTATGATCACCACTGGGAGTAAACCGTTCAGGAGTTGTTATTGAAGTTGCTGTTGGTGTTGAAATATTAGGAAATAACTCAACATCACGAACTATATATTGATGAAAATACCTGAAATTTAAAGACTTAAATGACTCTGAAATATTTTTAATTTCGTAGTTTGCAGAAACCATCTGACGTTTTGCATCTTTGTATGTCGCTGTTGATGGTCCTGGTAATGCATCCCCTCCAGGAATACCTACATTATCGGCATCAAAATATTGATATTTTAATTCGAACGTATGATTCTCCTTTACTTTTAAACCAAAACTTGCTGATAAACTTTTATCTTCGAACTGGCTATTGAGAATTATTCCTTCTGGAGTATTTACATTTTCTGCATCGCGCATAGAACCACTTACGCTAGCATACCATCTCTCTGATCCCGATTTAAAAGTTAGTTTACGTGTAAATAATTCGTTAACCGAACTATATCCGGCATTAACACTTCCATTAAAATATTTTGATGAATTAAAATAGGCACCCTTGGAAATAACATTTACTATTCCACCCATTGCTCCTGTTCCATACAATGATGATGAAGCGCCTTTAATCACTTCAATTCGTTCTATATCATCAACATCAAAAAACGACATGGAAGCCATTAAATCGGTAGCAGTTTCAATTCTGTTACCATCGACTAACATTACAATACGTTGCTGGTTTAAACCACGAATGTTTATTCCTGTTGCCCAAACACCATCTCGTGCCATTGAAACACCTGGTTCTTGCTCCAACACATCAGATGCTGTAAAGGACGATGATAATTCAATTTGTTTTTGATTTACAATTTCCAAAGGCACAGGAATGTCTTTTATTCTTTTTTCCTGTCGCATGCTACTTACAATTACTTCGCCAATATCAATTAGTTCTTTTTCTAAGAACAAATCGAGCTTCTTATTTGAGTCTATTGTTAGATTCTGCTGCGTATTTTGATATCCAACATAGGATGTTAAAATCTGATAATCACCATTTTTAATATCAGAAATAATAAACTCACCATGCAAATTCGTAATTGCATAATATTTATTGGTTAAAGTTTTTCCAATAAACTGTACATGAACTCCACCCAATTTTTCATTGGTATTAGAATCCATTACAACTCCTTCTACTTTATTGTTTTGGGAAAAAGTATTTAAGGATATAAATAATAAGAATAAAAGTTTACAAGTTTTCATCATTATTTGTGTTCTTTAAGAGTACTGATTTAACCTGAATGCCTTTTATGCGTCCAAGCTGACCGGTTAAAGAACCAATCTCATCTGTTGTACCTTCAAGAACAAGAGAAATAATGTTTTGACCGTTGCTACGCGGCAAACCCTGGCGACCAATAATAATGTTGGAATGTTTGAAAGCAATTTCGTTCATTTGCTGAACAAAGTCACTGTCTTCGATTAAAATAAGTGCGGTTCCAATTCTCTTTTCCATCAGATTTCCTCCGGATTAGATTTATTCTTTAACCTTGAAACAGACGTATCCGTTTCTCAGTAAGAGTAAATAGTTTTTACTGTTATTTCGTTAACAAAGATACAAAATAATATTTTAAAATAAACATGATATATAGCAGCTTTTAATTACTTATTTACCTATTTGTTTTATTTTACTAATATTTACAGGCTCTTTAGAACTTTTTATTAGTTTTGTAAAAAGCTTTCTAATGAAGAAAATAGTTTCCCTATCAATTATAATAATACTATTCATTTTTTCATGCACACAAAAAAATGAAACTAAAAAAATCAGAATTGCCACACTTAAAGGTCCTTCGGCCATGGGAATGGTTAAAATGATTGATAGTCTGAATCAGATTGAAAATTCAAATATTGAGATTTCTATTTACAATGAGCCAATTCAAGTGCGTAAATTAATGCTTGAAAACAAAGTTGATTTTGCTGTTTTACCCACAACAATGGCCGCAATTCTTTATAACAAAGGAGTACCGTATCAACTTGCTGCTATACCTGTTTGGGGAACCTTATACCTATTTGGAAACGACACAACAATTAAAACTTGGGACGATTTAAAAGGCAAAAGAATTAACCTTATGGCCAAAGGAATGACTCCCGATGTATTGTTTAGACATTTACTTATAAAAAACAATATTAATCCTGATCAGGATTTAACATTAGATTATACTTTCCCAACTCATTTAGATTTAGCCAATGCAGTTGCAGCAGGGCAATCTGATCTTGGAGTAATTTCTGAACCTTTAGTTAGTTTGGTAATGCAAAAAAACAAGAATGTTTATCCCATATTTGATTTAAATAATGAGTGGAAAAAGGTTTATGAGGATATTCAAATTGCACAAACTGCATTTATGGTAAAAAGTGAATTTGCTGAAAACAATAAAATCTTATTAGAACAAATATTAAATTCATATAAGAAGTCAGATAATTGGGTAAATGAGAATCCTGAAGATGCTGCTCAACTTATTGTAAAATATAAGATTTTACCTAATACTGAAGTCGCTTTTCCTTCTATTCCTCGTTCAAATATGGAATATATTGAGGCCTTCCCAATAAGGTATCAGATTTCTGAATATCTAAAAATATTCTATGAAATGAATCCTGATATTATTGGAGGTATAGTCCCTGATGATAATTTTTATCTGAATTCAAATAAAGATTAAGAAATATTTATTAAATTTATTGTATTATAAACCCTAGTCTGATTTACGTTTATCAGAAGAAAATTAAATTTGTTTTATATGGAATCATCAAGAGATTACGACTTTAGAGGTAAAAGCATACTTGTTGCTGATGATGAAATGACAAACTTCGTTCTAATTGAAAAAACTTTAAAAAAGACCAAAATAAAGATCTTTCATGCAGAAAATGGCGAACAAGCCGTCGAAATTTTTAAAAAAAATCCTGAAATAGATTTAATTTTGATGGATATAAGAATGCCTGAAATGGGAGGTTTAGAAGCTACCAAACATATACGAAGTATAAATCGTGAAACTCCTATTATTGCCTTTACAGCTTTTGCATTATCAGATGATGAAGCTATTGCTCTTGAATTTGGTTGCGATGATTATATTTCTAAACCAGTAAGAGCTGAATTCCTACTCAGAAAAATAAATGAACATCTGAATAAATAATCAGTTATAACAAATTTATTTGTAATTTTCCTTCAGATTAAAGTATCCCTTAAATGAAAATGAACTTAACGAAAACAAGAATTATTTCGTTGATATCTACTATTTTATTGATAGTAATATGGAAAATCGCTTCTGTCTTTTATAATTCAGAATTGATTTTGCCTTCGCCTGAATCAACATTAATTACAACAATCAAGCTTATAAGTTCGAAAGGATTTTTGCTAATTATCTCGGCTACTATTTTAAGAGGATTAGCTGGTTTTGCAATATCATTTATTTTAGGAGTTGGACTGGGGATTTTTGCAGGAATTAATAGTTCATTTAATGCTTTTTTAAAACCAATATTAGTAACAATAAGGTCTACACCCGTTATATCATTAATATTACTTGCTTTGATATGGTTTAATGTAGAAACAGTTGCTGTATTTATCGCTTTTTTAACCATGTTTCCATTTATATGTACAAACGTAATTGATGGAATAAAAGACATTAATCCTGAACTAATTGAAATGTCAACCATATATAAAGTAGATAAAACAAAAATTATAAAAGAAGTTTATTTACCTGCAATAACTCCTTTTATATTTTCGGGAGTTTCAAGTGCTATGGGTTTTGGCTGGCGAGCTGTTATTATTGGCGAAGTATTAAGTCAACCTCAATTTGGAATTGGTACATTAATGCAAACAGCACAAACATTTTTACTTGTTAACGAGGTAATTGCCTGGACCATTATTGCGATTATCATAAGTTATTTATTTGAGCTTATTATACGAAAAACACAAAAACGAATTGTAGTCTGGAAATAGATATGTCTTTAAAAATTAAAAATCTAAATAAATCATTTCAAGATATAAATCTCTTTCAGGATTTTAATTTTGAGGTACAAGAAAATACAATTACCTGTATTCTGGGACCTTCGGGTTGTGGAAAGACAACCTTATTAAATATTATTAGTAATACTCTTGAAAAAGATTCCGGAGAATTTTCAGGTTTTGACGATAAGGTAATTTCCTACATTTTTCAAGAACCAAGATTACTACCATGGAAAACAGTAAAAGAAAATATATCTTTTGTAATTAATAATCAGAGATTAACTGAAGAAAAAAACGAAATAATTAAAAAATATTTGAGGCTAGTTGAGCTTGATGATTTTGCAGATTATTACCCTTCGAAACTTAGCGGTGGAATGAAACAGCGTGTGGCCATTGCCAGGGCATTTTCATATTCTTCTGATCTTATTTTAATGGACGAGCCACTTAAAGCCCTTGATTTAAAACTAAAGTTGAACTTAATAAAAGCGTTCCGAAGAATTTGGCAAGTAGATAAAAGAACCGTGCTTTTTGTAACTCACGATATTGATGAAGCCCTACTTCTAGGAAACGACATTTATGTATTTAGCAAAGCACCGGTCCAAATCAAGAAGCATTTTGCTATTACCGAAAAAGACAGAACATTAAACAATCCTGAAATTGT
>Ga0209692_10002045_pt1 | contig 23924 bp, 8 predicted proteins | sample tdDd472_FD_187129 | JGI IMG/M metagenome (GOLD analysis project Ga0209692, IMG submission 187129) | Marine sediment microbial communities from the Atlantic coast under amendment with organic carbon and nitrate - tdDd47.2 (SPAdes)... | ecosystem: Environmental > Aquatic > Marine > Coastal >... | reverse complement strand
TGAAAGCAATTCAAATGAAAAACAATCATCGAAAAAGTTTTATGTGGATTATCCGCATTATGATTCTGATGGTGTTCATGCAAACAGGTGCGGAACTACTGGCACAAAATGATGAGATATATATTGATCCTACCCTTAGTGACAGACAATATCGCCGTAGACTTGTTATGAATGCCAATAACATGGAACTATATATTAACAACTGGGGAACCATAGCAGAAGCATCACCTTATCAGGGTATTTGGCCTAAAGGAACGAACCATGATCATATTCATGAAATGTCCGGATTAGCTGCTGGTAAAGTAACTGATAATAATGGCAATATAGTGACTATTGTTTCTGATGGATATATAAGAGGTAATGATGAAGAAGATCCCGTTACAAATGTTGAATGGGGATTTCAACCTGTCCCAGGATATTACCAAAATGATCCTGCCATTAATTTAGCGAATACTATGGCCAACAGTACGGATTCAACAACCTGGCCTGGTAATTGGCCTGGCAAAGAGGAAAAATGGAACCAAAAATGGAATGGATATTTTGGACTACATCAGTTTAATGCTGATCAGGAAGGGTATTACCTGATGGATGATCTGTGGAACACAGAATATGATTTTAATCCAATTGCTGGAGATACAACATTAGGTGGTTTGGGAGTTCAAATAGAAGTCCGTGGATTCCAGTGGGTTCACCCCCTAGCCAAAGATGCGATATTCTTTCACTGGCAGGTAACAAATCTCGATGGCCATGCATTTGATCCTGATTCTACTCCGATATTTTTTGGTGGATATTCTGATATTCAACCTGGAGGGGGTGGTACTACTGATGATAATTCATGGTTTAATAAAGAAAAAGATATGGTTTATGCATGGGATAATGATGATATCGGTGTTTGGACCAACTATAGAGATATTCCACCGGGATACCAAGCCTGGGCCTTTCTTGAAAGTCCTGGAATTGGAGATGATGGTGTAGATAATGATGAAGATGGCTTATTGGATGAAAGACGCGATAATGGTCCAGGATCTTATATCTTTGGTCCTGTAGGTAACTATGGCTCTCCAGTATGGCACTGGGAAGGTGATGAGGACGGTGACTGGAATGGTTACGACGATATAAATGCCAATGGTGAAATTGATGATGGTGAATCAATTATTGATGATAAAGGTACTGATGGAAGTGGTCCCCAGGATGAAGGTTATCCAGGGCCAGATGCAGATGGTACTGAGGGTAATGGTATTCCAGATCAGGGAGAACCTAACTACGGTAAAACAGATAATGATGAATCAGACCAGGTAGGACTTACTTCTTTTTATGCACCAGTACATGGAACTATCAGAATTAATGATGATGAAGGTGTATGGACTCGACTCCAACCTGGTATTTTTGAAACGCCACAACAAGCAACAAATATTCTCTGGATCTTTGGATCAGGACCATTTCCTTTGAATCCTTTGAAAACAGAACGTTTTTCTACAGCATGGGTATTTGCCTGGGATGAAATGGGAATTTTCCGTGTAAAAGATGTTTGTCAGAGAATTTATGATTCCGACTACCGTTTTGCAAAACCACCAAAACAACCTACAGTAAAAGCAATTGCCGGCGATGGCAAAGTAACATTAATTTGGGATCAGGTAGCAGAATTCTCAAGAGATCCAATCTATGGTGCTGATTTTGAAGGTTACAAAATTTTCAAAGGTACAGATCCTCAGATGTTTGATTCATGGGATATTACTGATGCATTCGGAGATGTAACTTACAGATCTGCAGAGGCACAATATGATTATGCCAACGGACTGAAGGGCAGACACCCTGTAGAACTTGGTACTCTTATTGGAAATCCTGTTGGCGCTCATTATGACATGGGTGAAGACACTGGACTTAAATATTACTGGGTTGATGATGACGTAGAAAATGGTCGTCCCTACTACTATGCTGTTGTTTCCTATGATAAAGGATATGACAACGATTTCTTTGAACGTGGTTTGACAGATCTTGAATTTGGTGCCCCAATTTCTCCAACAGAATGTAATTCTACTATTACAATTGAGTCTGGTGCTATCATAAAACAGGATCGCAATATTGCTGTGGTGACACCAAATCCACCTGCTTCAAATTATGTTGCCGGTTCTGCTGATCAGATGGCATACCGTTCAGAAGGTTATGCAACCGGTTCAGTTTCTGTGGAAGTTATTGATCCTGACATGTTACCTGAAGGACATATATTTGAACTCGGTTTTGAATCCCAGGAAGGAATAGAAGAAGGTATTGGTGTCCCAATCGCAACAACCTATTCTGTAATGGATACAACAGAAGGTAGATATCTAATCAAAAACAAACCTATTCCCAAGGAATATATCGATGATATAATGATCGAGATACCTTACGAATGGATGGAATTTGAATCTTCCTGGATCAGTTCTCCTTTTTCCGGAATAATCCTTAATTTTCAGAATGATGTCACATCAATTGAAAGTATTCTGGAAAATTCAGGCTGGATCGATGGATCATTGGCAACTGTTGGAATGACAATAGATTATGCAAATCCAAATGCACCAACTTTATATCCAATGAACTTCTATATTGATTTTACTGAAGAAATTTCGGGAAAAGCTAGAAAAACTAAAAATAGTGATATTACATTTGATACCTTTTTTAATATTACTTCAGCAGCATCCGGAGAACCGATTCCTTTTGTATTGACAGAAAGTTTATTTACTAGAAATGGTATTTGGGACAGAAATGAAATCGTAACTATTGGTGTACCACAAGAAGATGGCTCAATTTTATGGACATGGACATTGCAACTTGATTTTGTAGCAATGGATGATGTTACTCCTCAGGCTGGTGATCAATATCAATTCGTCTCCCCTATTCCATTTACTACTGCTGATAAATTTGTATTTTCAACAAAAGCAAGCACAACAACAACAGATGATCCTAAATCTAAAATGGATATGATAAATATTGTACCTAATCCATATATCGCTACAGTAAGATGGGAATCACAAAATGTATTAGCAGGACGTGGTGAACGAAAAATACAGTTTATGCATTTACCTTCTAAATGTGATCTGAGAATATTTACTGTATCGGGACATCTAGTGAAAAAAATTAAACATCAGGGTTTTGATTCTGATGGAACCGCAACCTGGGATTTGAGCACCAAAGATGGTTTGGAAGCAGCTCCTGGACTGTATATTTTACATGTCGATGCTCCCGGACTGGGCACTCGTATGTTGCGGTTTGCAATCATTAATTAAATGACCCTAATGAACAAGTTAATAATTGAGGAGTAATCAGTTATGAAAATACAAAACCTGATAAAAAATTTAGCACTATTTACCATTTGTGCAGTATTGATTCTTTCCAATACTGCTCAGGGAGGGGCTAAATCAAAAGTGGGTACAACAGTTTATCCCTTTCTTGAAATAGCTGCCGGAGCAAGGGCTGCTGGTGTCGGTGAAGCCTATGTGGCAAGAGCAACTGACGTAACTGGAATGTACTGGAATCCAGCAGGTATTGCAGAGGCTAGAAATGAAATAACTTTTGACAATACACAATATTTTGCCAATCTTAACTATAACTTTTTCGGTCTTGTAGCCAATATGGGTACCTATGGAACGTTTGGATTAAGCCTGACTAATTTCAATTCTGGACGAATTGATGTAACAACAGCCTTGCGTCCTGATGGGAATGGTAACTATTATGAACTGTCTGATGTTGCACTGGGACTTGGTTATGGGAAAAAACTAACCGATCGTTTTAGCATCGGTGGTGTTGCAAAATATATCCATTCTTCATTATATAGAATGCATACATCTGCCATTGCCTTTGATATTGGTACTTTGTTCAAATCACCACTCTTTGGATTAACAATAGGAATGAGTGTTTCAAACTTTGGCGAAGAAGTAAGGTACGATGGTGCAAATACTATTATTCGTCATGATGTTGATCTTATGAATTCCGGTAATAATGATAAAATCCTGGGAAACTTAAGAACAAACACATGGGATCTTCCATTGATCTTTAGATTTGGGGTGGCACGTAGTATTAATATGAATGCACTGGGAACAATCAATTTATCATTGGATGCTTTACATCCTAATAATAATGACGAGAGTCTGAACTTTGGTATTGAATATGGTATTAGACAAGCAGTCTTTTTAAGAGCAGGATATAAGTCTTTTGGCTTAAAAGATTCACAGGAAGGTCTAACTTTGGGAGCCGGTGTTGTCTATCGCATGCTTAGATTTGACTATTCCTATAGTGACTTTGGATTATTGGACAATGTTCAGAGATATTCATTCTCTGTAAGATTTTAATTAGAGTAATAAAAGCTTTTTTACATGAATTTCCGTAGACTAACATTTATTTTATTGATAATAATTAGTTTCATTTTGCTCCTTCCCTTATATGGGCAGGAGCAAACTTGGAAGTGTATAATCTACGGTGATACAAGAACTAATGATGTAGCTCATAGATCTATATTGGATCAAATATCCGGCACCACTTATGATTATGCTTTTATTGTAAATGTTGGAGATGTAGTGCAGGATGGTGGTTTAACATCTGACTGGGATATATGGCAAAAAGCCTGTGATGATATTTTAGGAGGTACAGGACAAGATAATGTACCTCCTAAATATATGGCCTGTGCTGGAAATCATGATAATATTGATGATGCAGTGGGTTTAGCAAATTGGAAAAAATACCTTCCTGGTCAAGCGGAACAGTTGGGCAATGATGGTATTTTTTTTTATTTTGACTACAATAACGCCCGTTTCATTGTTTTAGAATCCGGCAGTTCACATGATGGCCCACAATTCACATTAATGCAAGAAGCTGTTGACAGCAATCCTCACCCCTGGTTGTTTGCCATATGGCATAAACCAATCTTTGATTTTGGCGGCAAAGTATATGAAGAAAAACTACACAAATTATGGGGTACATACCTATATGAGAACGGATGTGATATAATCTTTACAGGTCACTGTCATTATTATGTCAGAACAAAAAAACTCATCTTAAATGGAGAGAAAAATCCTCCTATTGATCCTTTTATGGGAACAGCACATTTAGTTACGGGAAATGGTGGAGCACCACTTTATACTGTTGATAAAAACAATGATAATAATGGTTATATGGTTGACTATGCATATACAGATAATTCCGATTACTACTACGGATATACAGAACTGGAATTTGATGGAAACAAGATGATATTAAAAGGAATCAGTTCTGATGGCAGAGTAATGGATCAACAGATATATAGAGCCAATCCAAAGCCAAATATCACACCAAAATACCTTTTGGACATTTCTACTTCAGGAGATGGTGCAGTATCACATCAACCGAAACATGATCAATACTATGAAGATATGCCAATAGAGCTTATTGCAGAACCAAAACTTGGTTGGGTATTTGATGGCTGGAAAGGTGATTTGACTTCAACTGAGTTGTGTGATACTATCATAATGGATGGTAATAAACAAATAACTGCAGTCTTTTCGGAAGTACCTGTTGACAAAAGAGAACTCCGAATAGTAATTGAAGGCAGTGGTACAGTAGAACTGGATCCACCTGGATATTATTATAAAGAAGGTACACAGGTAAACGTATCTGTATATCCAACTGATTTATGGAAATTAGACAGTATTACTGGAGATGTTCAAACAAAAAATTCGAGTTTTGATATTACACTGAATACTCATAAATATTTAAAAGTAAATTTTAAGGCATTGGTTACAAACCAGATTGATAAATGGGTGCTTGGAAAAGGAAATATAAATATAGATCCTTCAGAAACTATTTTTGTAGACACAGCTCATGTAGTGGTTTCTGCAGTACCTGATGCATCAAATAATTTCCTTGAGTGGACTGGAGATATCAATACTACAAATGATATTGATACACTTAAAATGGATACCTATAAAGATATTTCAGCAATGTTTTACTCCGATCAGAGTACTGTAAATATTCTTTATCCAACTCATGATTCTTTTACTCGAGGAGGATTGTACCAAACAAGAAATTTTAATAATATGCCCTATTTGATTGTACAGGAAGATACTGTTTCAAATATGGGGCGTTACAGAAGTTATATGCAATTTGATCTGTCCTCTATAGAAGGTGAAATTGAAGATGCATGGATTAAATTAACAGTTACTGCAAATGGTCTCACAAATAATTTAGGTGTTCCTGTTGCAGTCTATGACCTTGAAGATGATACCTGGAGTGAAACTTCTTTGAACTGGAAAGTTACTCCTGAAGAAGGACGACGCTTAGATCGACGAAACGCTGTTCAGTTGGAAGAAGCTTCATACGCCTGGGACGTTACAGAATTTATCAAAAATGAAGTAAACAATGATAAAGTTGCAAGTCTACTAATTCAGGATCAGACAAATTCAGGACGCATGGTAAAATTTGGTAATCGCGAAGGATCAATACCACCTACTTTGACAATCGTAACCTCTCCATCTACTACAAACATTGAAAATGACGATATAATTATTCCTGAAAAAATACAATTGAATCAGAATTATCCCAATCCCTTCAATCCTACAACAAATATACAATATACATTGCCAAATGAAATGCCGGTAAAACTTCAAGTGTTTGATTTAACGGGACGAAAAGTATGCGAATTGGTAAATACCATTCAAAATAGAGGAATGCATATAATTCAATGGGATTCCAAATCAGATACTGGAGAAAAATTGGCAAGTGGATTATATTTCTGTTTTCTGGAAACTCCAGGAAAAAGTATAACAATCAAGATGTTATTGCTACAATGATTGATTCATAAAATAATGAATTGTATTGATATATAAATAGGAATCAAGGATTCCTATTATGCTAATAAATTAATAAAAGATAAAAGTACAACTTTTTAAGATGAGGTCTCAAATGACAAGTTTTTCAACGAAAACAAATATTATCCGGACGATTGTCCTAATAATTCTAACGTTAACCTTTCTGACTAATTTGTTTGGTCAGGATGATTTAACTCAAAAACTTATGGTTGGTTACCAGGGTTGGTTTTTAGCCGAAGGTGATGGTGCTGCTCCGAATAAATGGGTTCACTGGTTCAATAGTAGTCACGATCCATCTGCAGATAAAATTGGTGTAGATTTTTGGCCTGCCATGGATGAATACAAAGATACATATAATACAAACATGACTTATATGGATGGCTCAACAGCCAAACTATTTTCTCCCTATGATTCCAGTACTGTTAATGTCCATTTCAGATGGATGAGAGAATATGGTATTTATGGGGCATATTTACAGAGATTTCTTGGCCCGGTTGCTTCCAGAGGAGACTTGTTTGAATCCAGAAACCAGGTTTTAAAAAATGTGATAAACTCTGCTAATATTTATGATGGCCATTTTGCAGTAATGTATGATATATCTGGTGTTGCTGATGATGGACAACTTTATAATAAACTAATTTCCGATTGGGAGTACCTTGTTGACACTTATGATGTTTTGAAACAAAAGGGTTATGTTCATCAGGAAGGCAAACCAGTAATTGCAATTTGGGGAATTGGATTCAAAGATAGAGGATTGAAAACGTCAACTTTTACCCAAATCCTGGATTATTTCCAAAATTCTGCAGATGAGAAATATCAAGCTTATGTTATGGGTGGAGTTCCATCTGGATGGCGTACTTTGAGCCGTGATTCTGAAACAGGGTCAGACTGGGCCAATATATATAACTCACTGGATATGATTTCTCCCTGGTCTGTTGGTCGATATAGCAACCAATCAGGGATAGATAGTCATAAAAATAATTATACTATTCCAGACTTGAACACGTGTACCAGTAATGGTGTTGATTATATGCCGGTTATCTGGCCGGGCTTCTCGTGGAGAAATATTAAAAAGAAAGATGATCCAGGTGAACCATATAACAAAATTCCAAGAGATGGGGGAAATTATTTTTGGCGTCAGGCTTATAACGCTGTGGATGCTGGTGTAGAGTTTATCTATGTTGCTATGTTTGATGAGACTGATGAAGGTACAGCAATATTTAAACTGGCGGAAACGAAAACCCAGATTCCCGTAGAAATTCAGGATATGATTGTTCCTCTGGATGCTGATGGATATGATCTGCCAAGTGACTGGTACTTGAGACTTGCTGGTGAAACCCAAAAAATGCTCGATGGTACAATTGGGGTAACAAGTTCAATTCCCATAACACCCTATGAAGGAAACTTCAAAGAAACAATTTCTACATGTGAGTCAAAAATGGGGTGGACTTCTGGAAATTTACTATCAGTGAACACCTCCTTTGAAAAAAGAGGAATGGCTTGTTTGCAATCTGATGGTGACAAAGCCGATGAATTTAAACGGGCTTTTGACATGCCTTTTTCTTCAGGCTCCAGTAGTTCAATTGGATTTTGGTACTATATTTCAGATGTAAGTAACCTTGCTCCGGAAAACCAGGTAGAACTTGGTAGTGGTGGTGGACATGATGTAAATGAATATAACTGGAGTTTAGACAATTCCAGTTTTAAAAATGGTTGGAATTACGTCAAGTTGGATTTTGTAGATGCTGGTGTAACCGGTGGTGATCCAAATATGGAAGAGCTCAATTGGTTTAGAATTTATCACCTTAAAAATGATGATGTAACCACAAGAATTGATGATATTAAATTCCGTGGAGCCGATGGCGTCCAGATCCCTGTGGCAAATCCTGGTGACGATATTATAAAAATTGACAATGATGGTGATGGATTTGAAGAGATCACTCTTGATGCAACAGAAAGTATTGATTTTGATGGTACAATTACTAATTATAAGTGGGAATTAAGTGGCTCTGAAATTTCTTCATCTATTACCTCTGTACAGAATTTAGAAGTTGGGACATATACTTATACTCTTACTGTTACTGACAACCACGGATATACTGATCAGGAACAAATTACTATTTCAATTACAGAAGAATTTGACGACTGTGATTCAAAAATTGATTGGAAATCTTCTAATACACTGACAGTTAATACAACGGATCAGAAAAAAGGTACTGGTTGTTTACAATCTAAAGGAAGTATTACCAATGAATTTTATAAAAAATTCCCAGTTGCAATATCATCAGACTCTTGTGCAGCTGTCGGATTTTGGTATTATGTAGATGATGTGACAAAACTTACTTCCAGTAATGAAGTAGAACTTGGAAGTGGTGGTGAACCCAATAAAAATGAATATTCCTGGCCACTTAGTAATTTAAATAATGGTTGGAATTATGTCATTCTTACATTTAGTGAAGCAACCGTTACAGGTGGTGAACCTGACCATTCTGCTTTTAATTGGTTCAGATTATATAATTATAAGAGCGGATCAGCAACAACAAGAATTGATGATATAAAGTTTCTCGGTAATGGTGGTAATCTTGCACCAATTGCAGATGCAGGTTCAAGCCAGACATTAAAAAGCGATGAATCAGGATTTGCAAATATAACACTTGATGGATCAGAAAGTTATGATTCTGATGGAACAATTGTTAATTATTCCTGGAAAGAGAACGGGATAGAAATTGCTACAATTGTTAAACCGACTGTTAGCCTGTCAGAAGGTGTTCATGTAATAACACTTACTGTAACTGATAATGTTGGAGCAACAAATGATGATCAGGTTATAATTACAGTTGATGGTGATTATTTTGATGACTGTGATTCCAAGGATGATTGGGAAGGATCAAATCCTATTACAGTTAATACCAGTAATAAGAAGCAAGGACAGGGCTGTTTGGAAGCAATTGGTAAAGGTACTGATGATTTCAAAAAATATTTTTCAAGAACTTACTCTATAAAAAATTCATCAACCCTTGAGTTTTGGTATTATGTATCCGATGTATCAAAATTAGATGCCAATGGACAGGTTGAAATCAGTAGTTCCGGTGGTCCTGATGACAAAGAATATAACTGGCAATTGAATAACCTTCAAAATGGATGGAATTATATAGTTTTAGAATTCAGCAAAGCCGGACAAAGCGGAGGCGCACCTGATCCTGACGGTATTAACTTTTTTAGATTATATCGTTTTAAAAATGGTGATGTAACGTCAAGAATAGACGGACTTAAATTTGGCGGAGTAAGCGAAAATGACTTGCCAGTTGCAGATGCAGGGCAGGACCAGACACTTTCAGATGATGATGGCAACGGAATTGAATCCATAACACTAGATGGTTCTCTAAGTAGTGATACTGACGGATTAATTGTAAATTATTCTTGGACTGAAAATGGTACTGAAATAGCTACCGGAGTAAATCCGACAATTAATCTGGCCTCAGGTACTCATACCATCACTTTGACAGTTACAGATGATGCCGGAGCCACAGATGATGACCAGGTAACAATCATAATCGAACTATACACTTCTATCGACGATGAATATAATATTCCAAACGAATATTCATTGAATCAAAATTATCCAAATCCTTTCAATCCATCTACAACAATCAAATATGGATTAAAGGAAGAGGCTCTAGTGGAAGTTTCTATTTATAACATTAATGGAGAATTGGTGGAAACTCTAGTCCATAGACATCAGGCAGCAGGTTTTCACAAAGTTGAATGGAATGCTGTTGGTATTCCAACAGGTATATATTTATACAAAATCAATATTGAAGGAAAATTTACAGATATTAAAAAATGTATCCTCATGAAATAAAGTAAAAAAAAATAATCAAATAAAAGGCATCTCAAAGAATTAATTTTGGAATTCAGAAGCAAGTCAGCTATGAATCCAGAAAGAGTTTTTTGAGTTGCCCTAATTTTATACCAAAAGAATTAGAGACATTACATAAAGATATAAATCAAAAAATGATCAGTCCTTGTAGAATTGTATTGGTGTTAAAGGGAGATTTAAAATCTTAATCATATAAACTCAGGAGATAAAATTTTGAAATTCAAACAAATAAATATAGCGATTCTTATATTATTAAGTGTCCATTTATTATCGGCCCAATATCAATCATCCATTTTACACTATAACGAAAATAATCGTTTGGTCTATCACTCCGATGAAGATGGAAACCGCATTCCTGATTTTAGTTATGCTGGATATAAGAATGGTGAATCTGATATTCCAAATGTTCCTGTTGTTTTTACAATTAGTCCGGAAAATGGAGATAATACAGACAATATACAATCAGCAATCGATATGGTTTCAGTTATGTCACCGGATGAAAATGGCCATAGAGGAACATTATTGCTAGAACCGGGTACCTATCCTGTTTCTCAAACCATTTTTATAAAGTCAAGTGGAGTCGTTGTCCGTGGATCAGGACAGGATAGCACTATTATATATGCAACAGGTACAGACAGACGTCCGGTTATTGTCGCTGGTTCCGGAATATGGAATGGATGGAACAATCGTGTATCCGGTTCCATAATAGACATTACCAGTGAATATATTCCAGTGGGAAGTCGTACTATTGAAGTTGAAAAAATCTCTCCCTTTTCCATTGGTGATAATATTATCATCAAACACCCAAGTACTGATAAATGGCTGGCTGCAGTGGATTATGGTTCAACTCATGGTGATGTTCCCTGGAAACCGGGTGAGATTGATATGGTTTTTAATCGGTTTATCACAAAAATTGAAGGTAATAAAATTCAGTTTGATATTCCTCTTACGCATGATCTTGACCGTTCATTATCACAATCATTTATCTGGAAATATACAAGAAGTAGTATTATTACTGAATGTGGTATTGAAAACCTTACCATAGATATTGAAACAGCTGGAGAATTTGACAATGATCATGCTGAAGCAGGAGTTAAATTTATTGGTATGGAAGATTCCTGGGTAAAGGATGTCACAACGATGCATTTTGCTGAAGCCGGAATCTGGCTAAATCAATCTACAAGGGTTACAGTGCTAAATAGTAAGGCTATTGAACCCCATGCAGTGATTGAAGGTGGCAGAAGATACAATTTTTATGTTGGTGATGTTTGTAATAATGTATTATTCAAAGGTTGTCATGGTTCTGAAGGCCGGCATACATTTGTCTCCAACGGTGCAGCCTCAGTAGCCGGTGCAGTATTTACGCAATGTACATCTACAGGAGATTATACTGCTTCTGAATCTCATCGAAGATGGGGATCTGGAATTCTTTGGGACAATATCACTTGGAGTGAAACAAACACTGATCGGATTTTGGGAATGTACAATCGTGGATCCTGGGGAACAGGTCATGGTTGGACAGGAACCAATCAGGTTGCGTGGAATATTTCTGCTCCGGAAAATTATATCGTCATTCAAAAACCACCCATCGGACAGAATTATGCCATTGGTTGTGATGCGAATGTAACAAATATTGGCCCTTTCAATCCTCATCCTGCCGGTTGGATCGAAGGAACCGGAGAAGAGATGGCGATAGAATCATTGTATGAAGCTCAGTTAAATGATCGAATTACCTTTGGGATTAGTCCTGATGCACCTGGAAAGTTGAAACCCGTTGAATATGTTTATAAAGACAGTGAAAAATATGTTATCATGGAATGGTTTGACATTGCAATTGATGAAGATCATTATATTCTGGAAAGATCATCTGATGGAGGAATGACCTGGAATCATCTGGCACAATTAGAAGCAAATACTCAAACATATACAGACTCAGAATTGGCACAAAATAATTACCATTACAGATTACAAGCAATAAATGAAATTGGGGCATCAGCCTATTCAAATATTGCACAGGCATTAGGAAATAGTTCTGGTGACATGAAAAATATCACTTTCCGGGTTGATTTGAAATATATAGAAGATATGCATGATGGTGGAGATGTGTGGGTATCATTTGGTGCCTGGGAATCATGGCATACAATGACAGATATTGATAATGATAATATTTTTGTTGTAACAGTTCCAATATTAGAATTAACAGAATTGGAATACTTTTTTGCTTACCAAACAGGACCAGATCCTAATAGCGATTATAGTGAAGAATCGGTAGATGCGGATTGTTCAAATCCTGAGGGATATCGCACATTGTTGGTTGAAAAAGAGGATAAGATCCTTCCTGCTGTTGTTTTTGGCGGTTGTCATGAAGCACTTCCTGAAGGAACTGACATAACAGATCTTGAAGGAACTATTATTAAGGGTTCTAATGATGATTTCCCATGGGAAGGTGCAACAGCAGGAGCAGGATCACCTGACGGTGAACGGATACCAAACCTTATCGACAATGACGTAACAACAAAATATTTAGTGAGAGCAGTCCAATCCTGGATTGATATTGAAGTTCCTGAGCCAACTCTGGTTACAGGTTACACAATTACTTCTGCCAATGATGCTCCGGAGCGTGATCCCAGATCCTGGCAATTCTGTGGATGGGATGAATCTTCAGAAGAGTGGATAATATTACATACAGTAGAAAATAATCCCTCATGGCCAGATTTTTTAACACCAAAATCCTGGACTTTTGAAAATGATAAATGGTTTAAAGCATATCTCCTAAATATTTCAGCAATAAACTTTGACAGCCAAGATTTGATGCAGATAGCAGAATTGGAAATATGGGGAAAACTAGAAAGCGATGTGGCAATTGAGAATCCTTCAGTGGTTGCATCAGAATTTGAATTATCGCAGAATTATCCGAATCCATTTAATCCTACTACAAATATTTCATACAGTATCCCTAGTGATTCCAAAGTGAATTTGGGAATTTATAATATGCAGGGACAATTGATCAGAAATCTGGTACAAAAAAATCAATCTGCCGGGAAATATAATATTGAGTGGAATGCTACAAATACTTTTGGTACTCCAATGGCATCAGGAATTTATTTTTATAATCTGACAATAGAGTCAAAGGGTGAGAAAAAAGTCAAAACCAGAAAGATGGTCTTGATGAAATAAGGAAGTATATTAATGGTTAAAAGATTTAATAAAATAGCAGTTCTTTTTATCATTTTGAGTAGTATTATTTTCATATTAAATGCTCAGACTCAACCGGAATTGTTTACTCCAATGGATCAATTCACAATTGATAGTCATGTGATTTATACTAGTTTTTTCCACTGGTACTCAGCTAATGCTGGTCAAAAAACCGGTCCATGGATACCGCTTGGAGGTCGGGAGACCTGGACAGGAACTACTAGTTTCTGGAAGGGTCAGATCAAACAGGTGATGGCTGCTAATATTGACATTATGCTGGTACACTTGATACCAAGTTGGGAAAATCAACGAATCACCTTGTTTAAAGCCCTATATGAAATGCGTCAGGAAGGGTATAATGTACCAAAAGTTGCTCCTTTTCTTGATCCCATAATTACCTGGAATAATAAAGCTAATGTTGACCTTGGTACTGAGGATGGCAAAGATGAATTAGTCAGCCATTATATCCGATTTTTCAACCAGTATTTTGACAATAATCCCGATGAATATGCAGTCCATTATCTAGCTAAATTTGATGGCAGAATCATTCTGGATTCATGGCATCCTCATTTGAATTTGGATAATATCAACTCCTTTACCAGGTCAGATTTAGAAACCAGGCTCCAAACTGCCTTTGCAGATGAATATCCTGTTTTTAATAATGGCATATATCAGATTACCACAGTACACAGTCCTCAAAATTATACTTTTGCTGATGAAAAGGTTATACAGTTTGAAGTGCATTCCTATTTTGAACCTAATATTTTTAATAATATCAAAACTGTACAGATAAAGCCCGGATACTGGGACCAAAATGTAAGAACTCCTGGATATTTCATGGCAAGAAAAGGAGGGTTTTATTATAAAAACATGTGGACCCATGTTGACCACACATATGATAGGATTTACATAGAAAGTTTCAATGAATATGATGAAGGTTCTGGCATATATGCTGGAGAAACAGGTGACCCTTATTGTATAGCCACAAACACAAATTCTGATCAATGGTCAACAACTAATAATCCCATGGAATATATTAAAACAACTGCAATAAATGCTGCAAAATTTAATGATTTTCAGGATTATGATTCAAGAATTCTATGGCATAATATTCCTGATAAAATGAAAACCAATGAAATTATAACATCTCAAATATTAGTTAGAAATGAAGGTAATGTTTCGTGGAATAATAGATGTGATGTAAAAATGGTTTTCTCCTTTATGCAGGATTCAGATCAAATATCATCATATATTTATAAGATCGATGATTCCCAGGATGAAATAGATTTTTATGGTGGTGTATTTCGTGGAAGACCGATGATATTTGATGTGGAATTCCAAGCACCAGTGAATATTGGAAATTATACTTTAACTTGTGTGATGCAAAATGAAGATGGAACAACTTTTGGTGATAGTTTGAAAATTGATGTGATTGTTGAGAATAGTTCAAAAATTGACCAAAACCATCCTACCCAATTTGAATTGCATCAGAATTACCCAAATCCCTTTAATCCATCAACAAATATCAAATATAGTATTGAAGATGATGCCAATGTGACTTTATCCATTTATAATACTCAAGGACAATTTATCAAAACCTTGGTTCAGAGAAGCCAATCATCGGGAAATTATGAAGTATCATGGGATGGCTCAAATAATCTTAGTGTAAAATTGCCATCAGGAATATATATTTGTAAACTAAACGCACTCTCACAAAAAAAAGAGTTTAATAAAACTCAAAAAATGATATTAATGAAATGACGAAAAGAATTTAAATAAGGATTTTTAAATGAATTATTTGTATAAAAAATTAAAATTTTCCGGCTCAATATTATTACAATTGGTTGTGCTGATCAGTATAACTAGTGTTTTCACTTTTGGAAGTTCCAATATCTCTCATATTCGATTCGGAAGCAAAGTTGATCCACTCAACGGATTGTCAATTGCCTGGACTAGTCTGGGAACTGCTGATAGTATTGAATGGGGATATACATCTGATCTGGAAAAAGGGAAGTTTACCACTGAAAAAAATATTTCAATAATTGGTATTCGGTTTGAATACACTTTTCCTACCGTTATCGCAGGCAATACAATCCATTACAAAATATATGATTCAAAAGATAATGTGTGGACTGATGCAAGAACTTTCAAGATTGCTTCAGATGCGACAGACAACCAATTTACTTTTACTGTATTTGGTGATTGTCGAACCTATCCTGAAGATTGGAGAACGGTATCTTTGGCAACCTATGATACTGATTTTACGCTATTTATGGGAGATATCATTAATAGCGGAAAAGAAGTCTCTGACTGGAAAAACTGGTTTGATTTTGGAAAAGAATTTATTTCCAGAGAAACAGTTTTTCATTGTGTAGGGAACCATGATCGTGATTCCTCTCCCAGCAGATTTGAAAATTTCTTAGGGTTGTACACACAACCGGGTAATGAATTATATTATTCTTTCGATTATGGAAATGCTGTTTTTATCTGTTTGAATAGTGAAAATGCAAAAGATAAGGCTCAATATGAATGGCTTTTATCAACATTAGAAGCAAATAAGGATAAAACATGGAAAGTGATATTTTTTCATAAACCTTTTTATACATCACCAAGTCATACTGGCGAAATGGATAAATATTTTGATACCTGGTGGAAAGCTTTTGATAATTATGGTGTAGATATTTTATTTAATGGACATACCCATAATTATCAACGAACAAAACCTATCAATCGTAATGTAAGTAAAACATCACCGGTAATGAGCTATGGTAATGCCAATGGAATGGGACGCTGTCAAGTTGTGGCTGGTACTGCAGGCGCACCTGTATCTCCGGCTGCTGATCCCGATCTATGGTGGTTGGCAAGTTCCAGAGGTCAATTACATTTCTGTAATGTTGAAATCATAGAAGATAAGTTGATCATGAAAGCCTATGACACCAACCGTGTTGTTTTCGATTCACTGGTTCTTGACAAAAGCAATTCTGAGATTACATTTCAAGTTGATATGAGAAAAATTTTGGATAAAGAATATGATGGGAGTGTTTTAGTAAATTTTAAATCCATGAATAAAAGTTATAAAATGTCTGATGAAGATGGCGACCGGGTATATACTTTCACATTACCACCTGTAGCAATTGGAACTGAACTGGAATATTCTTTCTCCTATCAAAATGGTTCTGCAAAAAATAATATAATCGAAGAAAAAGTTTCTGCAGAATGTAGTAATGCTGATGGTAACAGATTTCTGAAAGTTCCTTATGGTAGTTTTGCACTTCCCCGAGTAATATTTGGAAGTTGTAAAGAAAAACCTCAACAGGTTAGTTTTCAAGTAGATCTAAGTGAAATGGATAACTTATATGAGAATGGGAAAGTGTGGGTTGCATCTGATTCCTGGAATGAACCATATTTAATGACTGATTCTGATAATGATCTAATCTACGACTTAACATTGCCGCTTGCACCCGGTACTGATTTGAAATATTGCTACGCTTATCAAAACGGGCCAAATGCCAAAATAGATATCACTAAAGAAGATGGTAGTGACAGCAGATGTTTTAATGAAAATAGTAAAAGAACTTTATGGATTGAATATAAAGATGTTGACTTGTCACTGGTAGTATTCAATCAATGTGACGAAGGATTACCATCTGGTTCAGATATCACAGACTTACAGGAAATTACAGTAAAAGCTTCTAATGATGGTGAACCATGGAATGGTGGTACAGGTTCTCCGAAACATGAAAGTATCGACAAACTCACTGATAATGATATTAAAACGAAATATTTAGTTAGAGAAGTGGGCACATGGATTGAAATAAAAACAAAACAGTTATCAAAAATCTCTGCATATACTATTGTTTCCGGCAATGATGCACCGGAACGTGATCCTAAAGAGTGGCAATTGCAGGGTTGGGATTCAAAAACCAAAACATGGATTACAATACATCATGTAAAAAATAATCCAAAATGGGTAGAAAGAAACAAAAGACGAAGCTGGACCATAGAAAATGACAAATGGTTTAGCAAATATCGTCTCCAGGTTACTGATGTAAGCAAAACAAAAAGCGGTATGATGCAAATGTCAGAACTTCACCTTTTCGGTGAACTAGGAGACTATATTTCCGATATAGAATAGTTTTTTACAATAATTTGATTGAGTCATCTGTCAGAAAAAAGTTTTGGCAGATGATTCAAAACAAAATAGATCATCACCTTTAAAATCTACTCTTGCTCCTCAGAAACCTATTAATAAAGCAAATTCTCCAGAGTTCCTAAATTTTATAAAATTTGTTTTTGAAAATTATCACAAATCCAGTAGGTTACGATACAATTTGTTTTTTTAAATATTGATAATATACAATGTTTTATAATCAATGCCATATATTGAAATAAAACATAACATATATTTAAATATTAATGCAGAATTAACTTTGATGTTGCAATTTAAATCAGCTATCAGCCAAAATGATTAATATTAATTTTTAAATTCTGCAGCATTATTAAATGCCATAAAAATGAAATCCTTTGAAAGGAAATACAATGAAAAATCGAGTATCAATCATCAATAACATAAATTTCTTCTTTCTTATTTTTTTTATGGTATTATTTGGCTCAGGATTATTAGCCCAGGATGCTCCAGCATGGATGGAGTATATGGTACGTGAAGAGATAACAGACAAGGACTATATTAAAGCTCAGAAGATACTGGATTCCAAGAGTATCTCAACCATTCATATAACAATGTCTGATGCTGATTATGAATTGTTGATCAATGAAATCAATAACGAAGAATATCTAATGGCTGACATGACTTATGAAAGTCCTTTAATACCGTTGGATACTATTGAACAGGTCGGTATAAGATTACGTGGAGCTGCAGCTAGACATTCTGCAAAAAAATCCTTTAAAATTTCATTCAGAGCTTTTGATTATGATGACCGTGATTTTCATGACCTTCGAAAATTAAACCTGAACTGTGACTTCCAGGACATTCATTTGATGCGTGCCAAAGTATGCACAGACCTCTTTCGACTCATGGGTGTTGATGCTGCGCGTGTTGGCTATACAAAACTATATATCAATGGTGACTATAGAGGCCTGTTTGCTAATTATGAAGAATTTGATAAAGTCTTTCTGGAAACTCGTTTTGATGATGATAATGGTGATCTCTACAAATGTGATAAAGCATCTTTTGCAAACAATTCTGGATATTGGCTCGTTACTAACGAAGAAACTTCAGACAATTCTGATATTAATGAATTCATAGATGTTCTAAATAATACGCCATCAATCGATTTCAAAGAGGAAATAGAGAAGGTATTTGATGTGGATTATTATCTTATGTCAACAGCATGCAATGTTTTATTAGGTGCCTGGGATGATTATTGGGTACTTCAAAAAAACTTTTACTTTTATCATGATCTGGTTTCTGATCAATTCAAACATATTCCTCATGATTTCGATGGTAGTCTTGGAACCTATTGGTACCCAAAAGATATGGATGTGGCTCATCAAAATGTATACAACTGGAGTCCGACACCAGACAGAGATACACCAATGATCACAAGATTGCTTGCTGTACCTGAATATCGCAATCGATATACACATTATCTGATGTTACTCTGCATGTACCCCTTCTCTTTGAATGCAATGGAAGAAGAAATAGACAGAACTGCTGCAATGATCAAGGAAACCTTAACAAGTGATCCATATTGGGGATGGAGTACACTGAATTTTGATATTGCAATGCATAATGGATTAGATGGAACAAATATTAAATATGGACTAAAAGAATTTATCGAATTACGCCAAAACTCTGCATTGGAGCAGCTGGAAAATATTGGTCCATTTATAAAACAAATACAACGTTCTCCCCTGCTTCCTTCTGAAAATGATCCTGTAAAAATTATGCAATTAGTAGTTGATATAGACAATGTCACCGATGTAAAACTTGTATACAAAGTGGGAAATACAACAGAAGAAATTGAAATGCTGGATAATGGTCTTGGCAGTGATGATAAACCGACTGATTTTATCTATACAGCAAAAATTCCTGCTATTCAAAATGCAGAAGAAGTTCAATATTACGTACAAGCTACCAATAATGCTGGAAAAACAACCAGATATCCAGCTACATATGAGTGGGAATCTTACACAATCAACTATGAACCATCAAAAATATATATCAATGAACTAATGGCATCAAATGACTCTTTAATCCAGGATAATAATGGTGAATATGACGATTGGTTCGAATTATATAATCCCAGTAGTGAACTTGTTGATCTATCGGGAATGTATGTAAGTGATGACTTATCAAAACCTACAAAATGGAGACTGAACAATATCACAATCCCAGCAAAAGGATTTCTACTCATATGGGCAGACAGTGATCCTGAACAAGGTTCTGATCATGTTGGATTCAAACTGAGCGGTAGTGGAGAAGATATTGGTCTCTTTGATACAGACGAAAATCAGAATGTACTAATTGATAAAGTAACATTTGGAGAACAAACTGCTGGTATTTCTTATGGCAGAAGTGAAGATGGTGGAAATCAATGGATTTTCTTTGATGAACCAACACCTGGAGTTGGAAACAGGGACACTGTTGTGATTATTGATCCTGAAGATTTAGTAGATATTACTGATTTTGATGGTACAACTATTAAAGGATCTAATGATGATTTTCCCTGGGAGGGTGGTTCATCAGGATCTGGTTCTCCTGATGATGAAAGAATCCCCAATTTAATCGACAATGATGTTAACACAAAGTACCTGGTAAGAGCCATTGATTCATGGATCGAAATATCTTCAAATACATATTCTATTGTTACCGGATATACCATCACATCAGCAAATGATGCGCCTACACGTGATCCAAGATCATGGAAATTCCTTGGATGGGATGAGACTGCTCAAGATTGGGTGATCCTCCATACTGTAACAGCCAATCCATCCTGGCCTGATTTCCTGACACCACAAACCTGGGCTTTTAATAATAATAATTTTTATAAAAAATATCGGTTGAATATTACTGAAATAAATGGTGATTCTCAGAATTTAATGCAAATGGCAGAGTTGGAAATCTGGGGTGGAGTATTTACTTCTATTGAAGATAAGAACAAACCAAATATTCCAGAAAAATTTACTTTGGGACAAAATTACCCAAATCCTTTTAATCCATCTACTCAAATTCAGTTTTCAGTTTCATCACCGACTAATGTTAAACTATCAATATATGATGTTTTGGGACAACATATAAAGACTCTAGTTGATCAATCCATGCAAACTGGAACACATAAAGTGCAATGGGATGGAACGAATGAAAACGGTGTAATTGTACCAAACGCTGTGTATTTCTATCAAATGAGATCAAACTTTGGTATACAAACTAAGAAAATGTTATTTATAAGATAGATAGTAAACATATTTTACGTTATCATCAATTTATTTATTGATAAAGAGTAAAACTGATACTAATAATAAATAAGGAAAAATAATGGGATTTCAGAAACAAAGTAAAATTATTTTCCATATTAGTATCATTTTACTTTTTGTGTTGAATTTATTTACCAATCAAACCTCTTTGTTTGCAGATGATGATGTGATTCTTGTTCCTGAAAATACATCAAAAAGAGTACTAGTACCCAAATCGTCAGTCAGCACGAACTGGAAAGAAAATAATGATTTTGATGATTCAACATGGCAATTGTGTTCCGGCAATCCTGGTGGAATCGGTTATGAAAAAAACTCAGGTTATGAAGGATTTATAAGTCTTGATGTTGGAAATGATATGCATAATGATGGTGGTGATCCCAATAGTAGTTGTCTAATCCGGATTAAATTCGATGTGAATAGTACTGATTTAGAAAATGCAAAATTTATGATGTTAACCATGAGTTATGATGATGGTTTTGCGGCCTATCTTAATGGGACAAAAATTGCTAGTGCAAACACTCCTAATACTCTTGAATGGAATTCTTCATCTCAGGGTCAGCATGAGCACAATGGAGGATCCATATTTAATGTAAGTACATATATGGATAAAATAGTAGATGGTGAAAATCTCTTAGCAATCCACGGCCTGAATACTGGTACATCAAGTTCAGATTTTCTAATCAATGCAGAACTTTCAGTGGGCTCACAACTTTATGGAGATTTCACATCATCCAACTTGCCAATAATCATGATCAACACAAATGGACAACAAATTGTGGATGATCCCAGAATTACAGCAGATATGGGAATTATTTATAATGGTTCTGGTAAAAGAAACAATATCACTGATCCCTTTAATCATTATGATGGAAAAATTGGCATTGAACTCCGAGGAGCAAGTTCACAAGGTTTTCCAAAAAAACCTTATAGAATTGAAACAATAGATGAAGATGGTGAAAACAATAATGTTTCACTATTTGGCATGCCCGAAGAAAATGACTGGGTACTTCAAAACCCGTATTATGATAAATCTCTCATAAGAAATATCCTAGCATATAGAATATCTACTAATATGGGTCATTATGCCAGTCGCACACAACCGGTTGAAGTATTTTTAAATGATGATTACCAAGGTGTATATGTCTTTATGGAAAAAATCAAACGAGATAAAAACCGTGTAGATATTGCCAAATTGAAAGAAGAAGATATTGCAGGAGAAGATTTGACCGGAGGCTATATAATAAAAGTAGACAAATTTGATGGTCAGGGGAATTTATCATGGAGTGGAAAAAATGTTTCCTATTTATATCACTATCCTAAACCCGCAGATATTCAACCCGAACAAAAGGAATATATTAAAAATTACATAACTAATTTTGAAGAAATTATGCAAACCGATCATTTTGATGATTCTGCTATTGGTTATCCAAAATATATTGATTTTGAATCATTAATTGATTTTTTCATTATCAATGAAGTTACCAGAAATGTTGATGGTTACCGTATTAGCACATATATGTACAAAGATCGAGATGATAATGGTGGAAAGTTAAAATTTGGTCCGGCATGGGATTTCAATCTATCTCTTGGTGTTTCCAACTGGGATGGAAATAAGACATCAGGTTGGAATTTAGACTACCTGATAGAACATACAGCTCATGAATATACTCCCCCATTTTGGTGGGCAGTAATCACTGAATCCGATGATTTCAAGACCGAACTTTATAATCGATGGACCCAACTTCGAAAAAGTGCTCTAAATAAAGATGTGATTGAAGACTTTATGGATCATATGGCAGCAACACTTAATGAGGCACAAGTCCGAAATTTTGAAAGATGGGGTCAAAATGCTAATTATAACAATGAAATTCAATATATTAAAGATTGGCTAGCCGACCGTATTCAATGGATGGATGATACTATTGATGGATATCAAGCTGTATCTGTGGAATATAGTGAGCAAGAAAATAACCCATCTCGGTTTTGTTTGCAGCAGAACTATCCAAATCCATTTAATCCATCCACTCAGATCCAGTATTCAATTTCATCACCTGTTCATGTAACACTATCTGTTTACAATGTACTTGGACAACATGTGAAAACCCTTGTAGATCAGCCCATAAATACAGCTTTGAATCAGATTGAGTGGGACGGAACCAATGAGAATGGATTGATTGTCCCAAATGGTGTTTATTTCTATCGTATGAATTCAACTTTTGGTATGAATTCAAAGAAAATGTTATTTATTAGATAATCGAGAAAAATAAAAGGAATGGATTCCATACTCTAGACAATTGATTCTGTATTTAAATTGTTATATTTAGCATTGAGAAATATTAGCAAGAAATGGACTATACCTAGTCGGAATTGGAAACAAGCATTGAATCACTTTGTGATTATGTTCAATGATAGAATTGAGGCAGTTAAATGAAAATGCCATTTACACAAAATATTTTACACACCCAATTTTAGACCAAGTAAATAAATAATTTAAGTACCTGAAAAGCAACTATTTATGGTGTTTTTTTTTGTGTACAAAATAATTTTGTCCCCACTTACTTCTCGACGAGAGTATTGGTGAATTTTTGTTAATATTT
>Ga0209692_10002044_pt1 | contig 23929 bp, 20 predicted proteins | sample tdDd472_FD_187129 | JGI IMG/M metagenome (GOLD analysis project Ga0209692, IMG submission 187129) | Marine sediment microbial communities from the Atlantic coast under amendment with organic carbon and nitrate - tdDd47.2 (SPAdes)... | ecosystem: Environmental > Aquatic > Marine > Coastal >... | reverse complement strand
TGTAGACAGTTTTAAAAAGAAACTGGCTGAGAGAACACTTCCCAACTTCTACAATGTGATCAGAGAAAGCCTTGCCAATGCAGATCTGACTCAGAAAGACATTGATTATCTGGCTATTCTTCATTTTAAGAGATCAACCCATGATCTTATATTGGAAGACCTCAATCTGAAAGAAAATCAGACGACCTATCTGAATGAGTACGGACATATTGGTCAAAATGATCAGGTAATCTCCATAGAAGAGGGACTGGCTGATAAAAGAATCAAAGATGGTGATAATATCGTTATGGTTGGAGCTGGAATAGGTTTTGTATGGGCGGCAGCTGTTATTTGCTGGGGACCAATTCTAAAAGAGTAAGATTCTGCCTCTCTTTTGCACAAGAGGGGCATATTAATTTTAAAATACTTCCTATAATGGTAGGATAATGGCAAAAGATACAAAAAATAAGATTTGTAAAGCAGCTTTAGCTCTTTTTTCCAACAATCAGTTTGAAGTTGTCTCTATTGCAGAAATCTGCAGATATGCACAAGTATCAAATGGTGTTTACTACCGGTACTTTAAAAATAAAGAGGAATTGCTCCGCATACTCATCGATGATTTTCTGATTCAGTTTGAAAAAGAACTGACTGATATTCAGGGAACTACTATTGAAGAAAAAGTCCTCCGGTTTATTACTATCATCCTGAAAGTCGGAAAAGAACACAAACAGGAGATAGCCATATTCAGAGAAGGCCAGTATCGACTCTATGGATATGAAGATACACTGAGGAAACTCTATATCCGCAGTGCGGAATTTGTATTCGAAAGAACAATAAGTGAAGTGGAATATCTCTACATCGTTTCAGGATTGAGATTCTGTTCAACAAGAGTCCTTTACAATAATAAAATAATTGATCCCGAATATATCAGAGACTTTATACTCAATGGCGTGTTTCCCCACATGGATATGAATATAAATATCAGCAATATAGCTGAACAATTTAATTCCGTATTTGAAGAGGAACCTGATAGCAGTTATGAAAAACTGATTCGCTGCGGTATTTTTCTCTTCGGAAAATCGGGATTTCATAAAATCGGGGTAGCGGACATCACCAGTGAATGCCGGTTGGCTGTTGGTACTTTTTACACATATTTCGAAAGCAAAGAAAAATTTCTCAATACAATCGTCCTCCATATTGGAGAGAGAACCAGACACTATTTAAGTAAGAATGTACACAACCATGGAAACAGGCTCGACCAGGAGATCCTGGGAATCTGGCACTTTCTGAATTATTTTCGCAACCACCTGGAATACTACAGTATTGTCAGAGAGGCGGAATTTGTCGGAAAAGAGGTAGTGAGCCAATATTATGATGCCTTTGAACATGGGTATCTGAAAAACCTCGATTCAATCTCTGAAGAAAAGCGGATTCACGCGGCAAATTTTCTTATCGGGCTATCACATTATACGGGGATAGAAGTTCTCCATAGAGAGAGAATTAATGACATTCCCCGATTCCTTGTAGAAATGTCCCTGTTGCTGAAAAACGGGATATCTTTCAATTAATAAATGACTCTACCTGACCTGCTGTTTCAGCGGGTTTTTCTATTACAACGGCATGACCTGCATCGGGAATGACTATCAACCGGGAATGGGGTATCTCTCTTGCCATAATGTCTGAGAACGCCTTGTGTTTGAGTATATCAAGCTCTCCGATGAGAATAAGCACAGGACATTGGATTTTGTGTATAATGGAAGTCAGATTTATCTCCAGAAATGCATCACATAATCGTGCAAATCCCTGAAAAAAATCTATTGGCAACTGTGCGATTTTCTCTTCTCTTTTCCTCAGTGCTGCAAGATTCTTTTTTAAATATGCAGGAGAATAATTCCAGGGAATCAGTGTTCTATAAAATACCCGGGGATCGACCAAAGCGGCTGATTTCCAGGAGTCAACTGCTGTCTCCAATACAGAATCAAGCTCACTGACTCCATCAATGATAGTTAAACTCTTACATCTATGGGGGTATTTCAAGGCAAAGGTCATTCCCACTTCCGAACCATATGATGTCCCCACAATATGGGCAGATTCGAAATCGAGTTTTTCCATCAGATGTTCAAGATCATCAGCGTGAGTTTCCAATGAATAAGGAATATCCGTTTTTTCACTGAGAAGCTGATCACGAAAATCATGAAGTACTATGGTGTATTTCTTTTTTAACTGGCTGATAAGAGGATTCCAATGAGAAACTGACATGGCTATACCGTTGAGAAAAAAAACTGGCTCGCCGCTCTCTCCCTGTAACTCATAATAAATCTCTACATCCTGAAACTTCACTTTATTCATAAATAACTCTTTTTCAATATTTGAACACATTGCATCCCACAGCCAGGCCGGCTCCGCTTGCAATTGTGACAATAATATCTCCTCTCTGGATCCTGCCTTCGGTAACGGCATGATAAAAAGCCATGGGGATGCAGGCGGAACCGGTGTAACCATATCGATCCATAATCATTGTTGTTTTTTCATATGGTTCTTCGAGGATATCCATTACTTCGACGATGACCTTCTTATTTATCTGTGTGAAAAAATAGTGATCTGCCGATTCGATTCCTGCTTTTTCCAGAGCTTCCCTTACAACAACAGGCCATAGATTCACATTTCGGTCTCCCGGTAGACGCTGTAGAAGTTGCAGCCCATAATTCCCGGACTTGAGACGCTCTTCAGTAAAAGGCTGTTTCGTTCCACCTGTATAGACTCCGACATAATCCCATTGAGTGCCGTCTGCTATTTGATGTCCCGTCAAATACTTATTTTCACTACTCTGTTCCAGCAGAAACGCTCCGGCACCATCTGCAAAGATTGAATAGCCAAAATCATCTCCCGGTTTTACATGAGCCGGCATATTGTAAAGACCGACAACCAGCGCATATTTGATATCACTTCTTCCACTCATCATATTGGCAGCCACATCAAGAGCAGTAGTAAAGCTGGCACAGGACGCAGCAATATCAAAAGCACAGGATCTCTTTTCACCTTTCTGGATTCTTCCCTGAAGCAATATTGATGTTGCAGGGCTTATGTATTCAGGGGTATCGGTGCCGACAATAAACAGACTGATATCCCCGGGATCAACAGAGGCGTTTTTTATGGCACTTAATGCCGCTTTTTCTGCAAAATCAGCAGAGGTTTCATCTATATTTCTCAAATGGGCGATGTGTCTATTGAGAATCCCCAGTTTATTTTCCATTTTCTCAGGATCAATCTCTATCCCTGTTAATTTCATTAATTCATAATTGTCTATAGGTTCTCCCGGTGCATATATACCGACACCTTTCACATTAATGGCAGACATTACGATCTCCTTTTTTTACCGGGAAATACCCGATCGCAAATAGATACTCAGAAATTTTAAACTTTTTACTGTATCCGTTATATTATTGCTGAAAATATCTTCTATACCGAAATAGTGCCCGATTCCCGAAAGAGCGTTGGCTACCGTCACAGAATCCATAGATTCTGGAAAAGAACTCTTTAAATAACCCTTTTCAAAATTGTTGTAGTATTCTTCAACTGTTTCTTCCAAAACGAATTCAGCTTCACGGACTATTTTATAAAAACCCCGATGCTTTTCCATATGGCTGATAAATACATAGAATCCCCGAATAGTCTGTTCCAGAAGATTCATATCTTTCGTGAGGTTATTCCTGATCAGTTTGCGTATTTCTGTTCCGATCTGTATCACCAGTTCCCCGAGGATGGATTCTTTTGATGGAAAATGGCGATAAAAAGTACCCACTGCAAATTTCGAACTTCTGGTGATATCATATATATTGACCTGATGATACCCCTCTTCACCGAACAATTCCGCTGCTTTTTCCAGTAGGATTTCTCTTGTATTACCGATTTCCCGTTTTACTGTAAGATCGATGTTGGAAAAGACTCTTTCCGGGTTAAACTCACTTTGGGAAAATAGGCCATTCAAAATGATTTTTTTCAATGTCTCCCTATCATAAGGCCGATTGTGGTAAAGACTTCTAATCGAAATAAAGCGCAGAGGGCCTGTGATAAATAAATATTCAGTCTCAGACAATTCTCTCATATAAACGGAACTCAGAGCTTTTACATATATGTCCCTCAACCTCTTTTCCATTTCATTGAATCGATATTGTCCCTCTCTGAACAAAGTTACAAGCTTCTTATTATTACGGCCTGTATCGATTGTTATTGTTAGAAATTTATTGAGTCGCTCTTCTAATGACTGGCCTTCTATTTTCTCCATTTCATGCTCTAGAATAGAAAGGAAATTGTCGAGAAGCGTCAGAAAGATCTCTTCCTTGTTTTTGAAATAATTGTAGAAAGCCCCATTGGATTTACCGGCATGTTTACTGATGTTTGAAATCGATACCGTGTCATACCAGTTAACGGAAAAGAGTTCGCATGCCGAGTCCAGTAATTCCCGCTTGGTCCTGACAGACTTTTTAGTGATTTTTGCCATCAGGTGATAAATTCCACGAGGATTTCTTTAAAAAGAGAAGGATCTTCTACAAGAAGTGAATGACCAACATTGTCAACATAGATTATATCTCCCCCGATAAGGGCTATTGTCTCTTCAGCCATTTCCCTGGTTATGAGAAAGTCTTTTTCGCCGCGGACAAACAGTACAGGAAAATCCATTCTATCTGCCACTCCGCTCAAATCAAAATGATCAAGAGCCAGGGCATGACCGATATAGGCCTCTTTTTTCATAAGCTTAGCTGTTTCGACCAGTTCCGCTATCCTGTTTTCATCAGAGACTCCAGGTATAATCGCTTGGAGAGCAGTTTTAAGCAGAGAATAGTCTGTTTTATACATTTCTATAACACTATACGATTCTTCAGGAGTCTTCAGGCCTTTGATGGAAGATGAATCGAGTAAGAACAGGGACCGGACAATTTCGGGATAATTGACAGCCATTGATAATGCGACCGCCCCTCCAAGGGAATGGCCGACTAAAATTATCTTATCAATATGCATTTCATCGAGGAAACCTTTCATAAAACTGCAATAAGTATCAATCTCACAATTATCTATACCATCAGAAAAGCCGAAGTTGGGCATATCGACAGCTATCGTTCGATATCCTTCAATTTTCATAACATCTGAATACCAGCGATGTGATCCGAGGTTGCCGTGAATATATAAAATAGCTGGACCTTTTCCTTCTTCGCTGAAGAAAATATTTTTCCCGTTGACTTTTATCCTATGCCCATAAGAGGGCTTTTCCAATTTCATATTTAACTCTTTGTTCAATCTTTGATATTTTTCACTAACATGGCAACACCCATTCCACCACCTATACAGAGGGATGCAATACCATATTCTGTCTCTCTCTTTTTCATTTCGTGAAGCAAAGTTACCAGGATTCTGTTTCCACTTGCCCCGAGAGGATGGCCGAGTGCGATTGCACCGCCATTGACATTAATTTTATTAAATAGAGATTGTTCACTTACAGAAAAATGCTCTGCCAGTCCCTTAACACAACCAATTGCCTGACTGGCAAAAGCTTCATTCAACTCAATCAAACCGATATCATCCAAGGATAGATACGCTTTTTCCATAAGCCCTTTAATAGCATAAAGAGGTCCAAGTCCCATAATAGACGGATCCAATCCTACCTGGTGAAAGGCGATTATTTCCGCCATCGGTTTCAGGTTTTCGCTTTTCAGAGCTTTTTCCGAACTTAACAGAATGGCTGAAGCACCATCGTTTATACCACTGGCATTGCCAGCTGTTACGGTACCATCCTTTTTGAAAGCCGTTCTGAGATTGGAAAGACCATCTGCCGTAGCATCACTTTTGATGTATTCATCACTGTTAAAGATTATCTCTTTTCTCCTGGATTTGATCGTAAGGGGAGTTATTTCCTCTTTAAACTTTCCATTTCTCTGTGCTTCAGCTGCTTTCACTTGACTGGCAAGGGCGAAATCATCTTGCTCCTCACGGGAGATATTGTACATTTCCGCCACATTTTCCGCTGTGACTCCCATATGATAATCATTGAAAACATCAGTCAAGCCATCGGTAATCAGTGAATCGTTCATGGTCAGATTGCCCATTTTTGAACCGAATCTGACCTTTGAAGGTACCAGCATGGGAAGGGAGCTCATATTTTCCATTCCACCGGCAACAACAATATCGCATTGTCCGGTCTGAATTGCCTGTGTTCCCAACATAACTGATTTCAATCCGCTTCCGCAGATCATATTTGCTGCCCATGCAGGGGTTTCCGCCGGAATTCCAGCGAATATTGACGCCTGACGGGCGGGACCCATACCCTGGTCGGCAGACATGACATTTCCCATAATCACTTCATCTACTTTTTCCGGACTGAGACCGCTTTCTTCCAGTACAGCTTTGATGCACTGAGCTCCCATGACTCCGAGAGAGACATCTTTCAATGCACCGCCATAAGATCCTATTGCCGTTCGTTTTGCCGCACTGATATATACTTTTTCCATAATTTTTTACCTCTAGATATAGTTGAGTTTTTCCGCTTCATTTAACAGTGATTCCCTGAAATCGGGATGGGCTATCGACACAAGGGCTTTCACTCTCTGTCCTACAGTCCTGCCTCTCAGATGAGCCACTCCGTATTCCGTTACCACATAATCGAGATCCTGACGGGGAACCGTTACTTTGGAACCTGCTTCCAGAATCGGTGTAATCGTCGAGACTGTGCCCTTTTTCGCCGTAGAGCGCAGGGCGATAATACCTTTGCCGTTCGTGCTCAGAACAGCACCGCGATGAGTGTCAAGCTGTCCGCCGGTTCCGGAATATTGAAGAGCTCCAAGAGATTCCGATGAAACCTGTCCCGTGAGATCAACTGAAATTGCCGTATTGATACTGACCATATTCTCATTCTGCGAAATCACATAGGGATCGTTTACATAATTTCCCCTCAGGAAAAGAACTCCCGGATTATCATTGAGCCAGTTATACATTCTCTGACTTCCCAGAGCGAAGGTGCATATAAACTTACCGGGCCACAGTGTTTTTTTCTTATTGCTGATAGCTCCGCACTCAAAGAGGTCGATCATTGATTCAGTAAACATTTCCGTGTGAATACCCAGGTCTTTTTTATCTTTCAGAAGTCCACAGACTGCATTGGGAATTCCCCCGATGCCCACCTGAACAGTACTTCCGTCGTCAACGAGACCAGCGATATGCGCGGCTATTGTCTTCTCCACACTAGAGGGTTCGAGCACTCCTATTGTAGGCAGTTCTTTAGTAAATTCAACAATAAAGTCGGCATCATTTAAATGAACATGAGAGTCTCCGTGAGTAACAGGAACTTTGTCATTGACTTCAAGAATGACCAGATCCGCCGCTTCTATGGTCTCCTGCTCATACACATTGGAGAGTCCGAGACTGAAATATCCTGTAGATTCCTGCATTGGAGATACAGATCCCCAGAAAACGATGAATTCACCCTCTTCCTTCAAACCGAGACAGCGGTCTCTACCGGCAGCATTCAAATTATTGGGGATGTAATCGACTATTTTGTATCCCGCTTTAACAGCTGCTCTCGTTGAAGGACCGAAAAACCAATTGTCGTTACAGAATACGCCTTCCGACTCCTGTTCTTCACAAAAAGGATAATGCCCCAGATTGAGAGACGAGTTTATTCGTAAAAACTCAAAATGATCTCTGTATTTATGGACCTGACTCATAAATCCCTGAGGTTCCATCGCCGCCATACCGACAAGGACGCTGGCCTTTGAAGGCAGTTCTTTCACAGCATCATCCATGCTTTTCAGCTTTTCACTATAAAGCTTTTTCCAATCAGCCATAAGAATCCCCCTTTATAGTTTTAATCCACCGTCTACTGCGATAACCTGGGATGTGATAAACTCCGACTTGTCTCCTGCAAGGAAAGAAACGGCATTTGAAATGTCTTCCGCTTCGCCGAGTCTGCCGAGCATCGTGTTGCCTTCCATCAGATCCAGAACTTTCTGTGGAACTTTATCTGTCATAGGTGTTCTTATAAAACCGGGAGCTACTGCATTGACTCTGATTTTTGCTCCTTTGCGGGAGAATTCTTTTGCCCATGTTTTGGTCATCGATATAACACCTCCCTTACTGGCGGCATAATTCGTCTGGCCGATATTGCCGTCAATGCCTACGACTGATGACATATTGATGATCGATCCCGAACCGCTTGCCATCATATGAGGGGCAATATATTTAGTCATATTGAAGACACCTTTAAGATTGATATTTATAACCAGATCCCAATCCTCTTCCGGCATTTTCTGTATTAGAGCATCACGCGTTATTCCTGCATTATTGACCAGAACATCAATAGTTCCATATTCATCAGCTGTTTTCCCTGTAAAGTCAGAAATCGCCTGACTATCCTGAACATCGAGGACCACACCCTTTATATTGGGATACTGCTGTTCCATCTCTTTGAAGGTGGAATCAGAAACATCTGTAGCTATAACCATTTTTGCATCTTCCGAGGCGAATTTTTCTACTATATGGCGACCGATGCCACGGCCTCCTCCCGTTACGATACAGATTTTCCCTTTTACACTCATATATTCACTCCTTAAATCACCAAATAAACAGGTGAATCACCTCTCATTTATTTTCTATTTAAATCGTAACATGTATTTTCAGGATGTAAAGGGAAATCAGTAAAAATAAAAATATCCATAAACCGGCTATATCTCAGTTGCAGTTTTCTTCTATAATAAATCCATGAAACAATATAAAACATATCTATTCGATGTCGATGGAACACTGCTCGATACAACAGAACTGATCTACCAGTCATTTCTCAATACCTGCAGAGTTTACGGGAATTTTGAAATCGTCAGATCTGAAGTATACAAACACATCGGCATTCCTCTCAGAACACAACTGGAACTCTATTTAGGAAAAAAAAGCGATTCAGAATATAAAGAGATATTTGCTAAACATGCTGATTACCAGAAGACTATCTACAAAAAAACACTCAAAGCATATTCAGGAGTTGTATCAGGATTAACAAAACTACATAAGAAAGGTGTTCAATTAGGCATCGTCTCTTCAAGAACCAGAGATTCTCTGGACCGTTACCTGAAGCATGTGGGAATATTTGATCTTTTTACTGTCATATCAACCCCGGAAAGAACAGCAAACCACAAACCTCACCCCGAACCGGTGCTGTGGGCTCTGGATCAATTCAAAGCAGATGCCGGGGATACTATTTTCATCGGCGACGCCACTTTTGATATTGAAAGCGGTAATTCTGCAGGCGTCGATACAGCATTTGTCAGCTGGGGCCACAACGGAGTTGAACACATCGATTGTAAACCGACATATGTGCTGAAAGAATTTGATCAATTATTTGGAGAGTAAATCTCGAATCGATCTCGACCATTATTTTTTGCCCGGTACAATGCCTGATCAGCCTCTTCCAGCATAATCTTCAATTGAGGTTCTTTTGCCGATAGAATAGAGACCCCTCCGCTGATGGTCAAAGAGGAAATTGATTTGTTATCAGAATCACTCATTTCTCTAATCGATTGAAGTAATCGCCCAACCACAATTTTCGCTTTTTCAAGATTCGTATCGGGAAGAAGGATGACAAACTCTTCACCACCAAACCGCCCAATTATATCAATTTCTCTCAAGCCTTCACAAAGTTTTTCAGCGACATCTTTTAACACTATATCTCCGGAGAGATGGCCGTAAGTATCATTTATATTCTTAAAGTGATCTATATCCAGCATGAGAAGAGAGAGATTGTTTTTTTTCCGGATACTGCGGGCAACTTCCCTCTCTGCCAATAGAAAGAATTGTCTGCGGTTGTTTATGCCGGTTAATTCATCGATGGTAGAAAGCCTGAGTGTCTCTTCGAACAATTTGGCTTTATGGATCGCAAGAGCTATCTGCCAGACAGCCTGCTCTGCTCTGTTTATTTCATCGTTATAAAATATGTGATCTTTCTCAAAACCTATCAGGATCAATCCATTGTGGCTTTTTACATCAGCCAGGGGTAATAAAAGAATGGAGCGATACTCTTCTATATCAGAAAGAATTATTTTCTCTTTTAAATTAGAATATTTTCTGAATAAATCCAGTTCCCATTTTTTATAGGTGAACAATGTGGAAAATTTATCACCGCTTAGATAGATCTTTGAAAGTTTTCCATTGAAAAGGCGAAGTAATAATTTTTCCAGAGTTAAAACCATCTCTTTCAGATCGGACTGTTCAATGGAAACTCTCGTAATCTCTTCCAGAATATTCTCAAACCGGGAGTGTGTTTTTAATTCTTCTTCAGCCAGCTTAAGAGAACTCAAATTCCCCAATGTCCGACCATAAATCAGAAGCATGTCTCTTTGCTTTGTGCTTAATTTTTTTCTGGAGAAAAAATTATCTGTAGACATACAGCCGATATAGTCATTCCCATCCCAGAGACCGACCATTGCAATATCACCGTAACCGACAATTTCTCCATCATCATTAAACAAAGGTGCATTGGATCTATAATCTATATATAATTCACCTGATAACAATAAAGAATTAGTTTTATGACTATTAATCAGAACTGATTTATCTCTTTCATCTCGGATATTCCCGTTTTCGTCTGTTCCATAGGATCCTTTCAGATAATCGGGATTTTCTTTATCGAAATACCAGAAGCTCAAGCGGTCAAATCCCAGCCTGGATAAGCCTAGTTCTATTGCCCGGTAACACAATTGGTCAAAAGTTTTACTTTTGGACAATTCCAGGCTCACTCTGTGTAACTCAATTAACTGATCTGAAAAATCATCGGTACTCATTGTGATCAATTTACTATAAAAGCTATTATTCTTGCAAATCATATTCCTGGTATTAATCTATAAGTATGAATATTCTGAACAAACTTCTTTTAATTTTTTTTACTATATTAATATTTGCCGCTTGTACCACAAACGAGATGACTCCCCGTGAAAGGGGCATTACTAATATAGATGATTTAATATCTGCTATAGCAGATAATGCTGTGCAATACCTGCCTGCAGGAGAAACCTCGAATCTAGCTGTCTATTATTTTACAGTAGACGGCAGGGATAGTTCTATCAGCGATTACCTGATAAACGGACTGACAACTGAAATGGCTAATAAAGTCCCTGCCGGTTACAAAGTGGTCAGCAGAAAGGGACTCGATAGAATTATGGAGGAATATTCCTTCCAGCTGACTGATTTGGTCAGCGAAGAAACCCAGGTGGATATCGGAGAGCTTCTCGGCGCGGATACAATCATAACGGGCTTCATCACTTCGCTGCCCGACAGAGACAACATCAATATCCAAATTATGGATGTCTATACCGGAGCCGTAACCGGCGGATTTTCACTCGATTATCATCTAACCGGAGAGTTCAGCAGAGAGTATTCCAGCGAAACTATAACTGTTGAACGGAAATATGAAGAAACTGACGGCATTGCTACAGAAACGACAATATTCGAAAATTTCAATAATATTATTTCTGAAATTACACCAGCCCATTACGAAGAACATTGGGGGGATCGCATAGTCAGCGCATCTGCAGAAACAGGAATTGATCGGGAAGGTTTTGCCTATATTGATATTTCAGCTGAATTTGACTCGACGGATATACTTGAAGACTGGAATGATTCGGATCTCAACTTCTACATGGATCTGCCTTTGAATCAGAAAATTGAAGATCGCGATGGGGTGTATATAAAGCTCAGACCGGAAGGATTTTCCCGTGTATTTATTTTTGTCAGACAGGAGGAACAAGGAGAAATAGCTCTTTTCGGTTCCTCTGTGAATTTAAAACCGGACATATGGAATGAAATGAATATTCCTTTTGAAAATCTCAATCATATTGATGGGAAACATTCACTGGAACTTGATAAAGATATAAGTATTCTGTTGGGAATCCCCTATCTTGAAAATGTTAAACTTTTTTATTTTACCGACGATGAAAAATTGAACCGTCGCTTATCTGTTGATGAAGTGGGATTGTACAGACTCAAAACTGAAGAGTCCCCTGATATTCTTTCCTCTTTTGAAGATGAAATAAACAGAGTTCTTGTCAGTTACTACGTAGATGGCTCATCGACTTATATGGATTACATTACAGATGATTCGGGGATCCTGAAAAATAACGACGGCATAATTTCACAGAAAATCAATCTGGATATTGCCGATGAAGGACCGGTAGGCCGTTTCCTGAATTTCAGTGGTGAGTTTGCTGTTACTGATAAAATTGAAGATTATCTCAACACACAAGATGGTCTTCTGCTTGTTCTGGATCTAACGACAGCTGTGGAACTAAAAGACAGTGATAAGCTTTCATTTATCATTAATTCAGATACGGTATCCCACGGTTATATATCAATACATGATTCCCGGAAGGGTTACTCTTATGAATCAGTATATAATATCAGTAAAAACTGGTCGCGGGTTTCCTTTAACCTGAATGAGATAAAGGGAGACTCGAAGGAAAACCCGACTCTGGCATCCAATCCGGTACTTTTCAGATTTCTATGGAATATCCCGGAAAACAAAATCAGAGAATCAATTGAGACAGGTATTCTGACTTTCAATATCAGTCTCGATGAATTATTACTCCAATGAAAATGTACTTGACCATAGTTTTAGCTGGCAATATGATTTAAAAACGGAATTAGACACATACTGGAGGGTATTAGATTGTCAAATCAAATTTATAAAGACAAATGGAAAGAGCTCTATAAAAGTGCTCCTGCTCAATTGGAAAAGATGTCCTGGATCAAAGGGCTGATTAGTGCTTTCAATGCCAATATCGATGCCGTTATAAAAGTATCGGGGAAAAAGATTTCCCAATTAATCAGTGATAAAACATTTGATATTACGGCTCTTGATAAAGGTGGGCCTACCAGTATAAACAGCAAAGAAGATGCTCTGAGAGGAATCATTAAATGTTTTACCGGTGGAATTGCTGAAGAATGGCTTATAGAGGATGTTGATGTTTTCCACTGGCTCAGCGACAACATCGGATATGATCAGATGCAGATGGGCGGACAGGGAGGAATTGTCGCCAACGCTATGGCTGTGTGCGGTGTAGACCCGGTTTATGTACACTGTGCATCCCTTCCCGAGGAACAGGGGAAATTGAACCTCAATCTTCCAAACCTGCTTTCAGTAGATGAAAATGGAGAACTCAAAAGAGCTTTTGATATCTCCAGAACCAAAGATATCCCCCTTATTCACTGGATAATTGAATTTGATAAAGGCGATACTTTCGATTACAACGGGAAGACTATAACCTGTCCCAAATCAAATCGTTTTATCGCAACTTATGATCCCCTCAATTTCAAACTGGAAATTGATAAACCTTTTGCTGAAAAATTCTATGACGGGAAAACTCCCTTTGAATATATTATTCTCTCAGGTTACCAGATGCTGAAAGAAAACCTCGCAGACGGCCTTAAGGGAATTGATAAAATTGACGATTCAATCGCCATAGTTAATAAATGGAAAAAAAGCGGATCAGATCACATCCTCCATTTTGAGATAGCCTCGACTCAGGACAAAATAATAAGAAAAGCCCTGCTCGATAAACTGGCAACAGATTCTGACAGTATCGGTTTTAACGAAAGAGAACTTATCGATATGCTGGAAGTTATAGACGAAAAGGATCTTGCTGCGGAATGTGATAAAGAAACGACCAGCGCAAACCTGTTCAAAGGAATGCTCAAAGTATATGAATACACCAAGTGCCCCAGAATGCAGCTTCATATGTTCGGTCTCTACATAACTCTTCAGAAAAAAGGATTTTCTGTTACACCCGGACAAAATAGAGACGGAATGCAGCTGGCAGCTGTCATCGCAGCGGCAAAAGCCGGTACAGGAGCGATAAATGAGAAAGAGATTCTTCTCTGGGCTAAGGACAAAGAAGTTTCCGATGTAGGTCTCAATGAACTGAAATCTCTCTCTGCCGAAGTTGAAAATCAATTGGGTGCCAATGATCTGGTGTCCTGTGGGATTTATACTGATGATAAATATGAAATTATCGCTGTGCCTACCATTATCATCGACAATCCGGTAACTCTTGTCGGAATGGGAGATACTATTTCATCCATATCTCTTGTAGGTGCCAGATAATCAGCGTTTATTGATTATAGAAAGAGGAATATTTATTAAGGATGACATAGAATTAAAATATGTGGAGGCGGTAGGTATGAACGGCTTCAAGTCGATATTAATTATAATCCTGTTCTTCTTTTCCTTTTTTAATATACACAGTGAGTCTCTGGATACGCTCCTTACCACTACAATTGAAGAAATGCACCAAACCGACGGGCAACCGCTCCATGTCGGCCTTGGTGTTTTTCATTTCGAAGAGAAGTCCATAGGGGGAAACTTCTCTTATTTCCTTGAAAACAAGTTTTCCATTGCTCTGAATAGAAGCCCCTATTTTGAGCTGGTTGACCGGGATAATCTCGACAGTATTCTCGAAGAAACACGCTTTGGGCTAACGGGGCTTGTAGAAGAAAAAAGCCGGATCGAACCGGGTAAATTAAAAGGGCTTCAGGCTATATTGTCAGGGAGGTATTACGATAACGATAACTCCGTTCGCCTTTTTGTGGATTTATTAAGTCTCCAGTCGGGTACTATTCTTTCAACGAAGGAAATCGTTATCCCCAAAAGTATGATTCCCGGACAAATACGGATTCTGCCGGATAATTACCACGATGCCATTTCCCTGCTCGATGAACTGGCAACCGCCGATAGGCAAGATAAGGGTTTTCTGGCTGTCAAAGCATGGACAAAACGGGGGAACGGCGGAACTTACCACAATGGAGAAAATCTCGTTATCAATTTCTACTCCAATAATGATTGTTATATTAAAATTTACCACATCGATGTTGATGGAAAAATCAATCTGATATTTCCCAATCATATATACAGTGACAATTTTATAACTGCCAACAGGATTTATAAGATCCCCGATTCCCGTTACAATTTCAACTTTGAACTCTCTCCCCCTTATGGGACAGAGTTTGTAAAGGTTATAGCTTCTGTCAATCAATTTCAGTTTATTGAGAACTCATTTGAAGATCTCGATATCATTTCAGAGCAGATCGTGTCAAAAGGTCTTCAGGTAACTCCCAAAGAAAATCAGTCATCGGAACTGGTAATCAGTTACACAATTATTGAATGACCAGACGGAAGCCAAGATCGTCAGAAGCCTGAAAGACAGGTTTTTTACCGGAAGAAAGTGCTTTAAAATTCCTCGATCGCGCCAGTTTCCAGCTACCTCCGCATATGATCCCGATAAATGTGCCTTCACTGTTCTTATCCGCATCAAGACACCACTCACGGACGTTCCCCGCAAGATTTGTCACACCGTCAATGGTAATGTCCTTTTGAAATACCTGAATCTGAGTGGGTCCCGAATCTCCCACTATGGGCAGGACTCCTCTATTGCTGGAGTTTTTATTCTGACAGTAATCTGCATTCCATAAATCACCCCAGGGATAAGTGAAACTGCGGTTCGCCCCTGCTGCATACTGCCACTGTTCAACAGAAGGCAGAGTTACGGAAATCCTGTACTTCTTTGAAAACCACCTGGTGAATTCAATTGCATCGAGCTGACTGACGTTGTGCACTGGATAAAAATCGTAATTGGCTCTGTAATGTTCATTCCAGTTATTATTCGATTCATATCCGCTATCTTCAACAAAACCTTTATAGTGGCCCAGAGTCACTTCGGATTCACTGATCCAGAATCCCGGAACCTGAGAAGATCCTTTTATGTAAACAAAATTAATCCCGTTTACAGTTTTAATTTCCTGTTCAGAAAGAACAACAATATTGGAAATCTCACTAATTTCATCTTCAATGATTACAAAATCATTGCGGAATATTCCATAATCATGAGATATTTCGATAAAATGAGATCCCTCATATAAATCCTCAATTACCCTTGTTTCCCCTTCGGTAACAGTCCCTTTATTTTCACCATCGATGATTACTTCACCATTAACATTGGAGTAAAGGGAAAGGGAACCGAAAACATTTTTATTTTCTTTTACAACGCCGCCGGTAACGCCTCTGACCTGAACATTGACACTCGCCGTATATGACGACAAGGCCAGATCTCCGGAAAATTCTCCGTGAATGTCTGTATAGGGTTTTTGTTTCAGGCCGAGAGTTAAAGAGTAATTACTCACTGATTCTTCAACAAATGAGGAGAGTTCTCTGAAAGTCACGATGCTGTCACTATTGCCGAACTGGTAATCGGCTTTGCCTCTGATTCCCTCCAGTAGAAATCTGGTGAAAACACCATAATCAGATTCTCTGTCTTCGTAACTGTACCAACCTGTTTTAGTTGCATAGAAAATGGCGCCAACCTGGGAGTTTTCAAAACGCTCTGCTCTCAAGTTATTATTTGAAAGGCTTCTGCTTACATTTTCCGTCACTTTCTCACGGCATGCATCGATTAGAAACAGGGACTTAGTGACATGCATGTCTTCTACCCATTTTACAAGATCACTCACAGCCAGGCTGGTATTGAAAACATCGTTGTAATCCGTATCGGATACAATTAGAAATCCCTCACCATTACTGTTGGAAATCCCATGTCCGGAAAAGGTGACAACCACCAGATCGTCCGGATTGATGAAATCCCTTAAATATTGGAGCCTGCTTTTTATGTTCCGAAGTCGCGGATACTGCTGCATTTCATCGTAGCGGGGATCAACCTCGTCGGTCATTATAAAAACGCGATCAAACTGCCCCTCTTTTTCGAAGATTTCACCAAGAGCCCTGGCATCGTTACCGGCTTTATTCAGATCCTGAATATCGTTGTGTTCATACTCATTGATACCGATGCAAATGGCATATCTCTTCCCTTTATTCCCTTCTACATCTCTAATTTCTTTCTCCGAAATGAGATTCAGCCCCCTGGAAGTATGACTCTGTCCGAAAACAGAGCCAATAATCACCATGAGCAGAAGAAAAGCAGGAATTCTATTCATATCACTTATCCATTCCAAAAAGTTTTCTGAAAAACCTGACAAATCCACTGCGCGGTGGTGCATTTCTGTCGCGAACAACAATATCACGCTCTTCAAAATCGACGACGACGATCAAATCATCCTCAGCTGATATGGAGCTGAAATAGAGAATTTCATCAAAGAATAGATTTTCCTCCTGAAACATATTAACGTAAACGTATCCCCCTGACAGGGATTCCCACTCTTCCTGGTTATACTCATCTTCTATGACCAGCTTTTCAATATTTCTGACCATTAGATAACCATCGCCGCCTATACCGGACAAAGTGAGGTGTGTCGTTTCCCCGTTAAAGGCATGGGGGAAAAGAAAAGTGACTCTCGTCTGCTTATACGTTTCTATATCGAAAGCTTTTTTTATGTCGAAATCTGTAATATTCAGTACTGCGTCTCTGGAAGCATAGAGATCCGCAGGCACAATCTCACTTGTTTCAATTTCCCTGGAAGATATATAGACTATTCCCGTTATACTTTTTTTGCTGATTGACTTGGCAACAGGAGTCACTGTAACATCGTATTTGGAAATCATCAGATTTGATATGAGGATTTCATTGGAAAAAGGATTATATGATAATTGGGGGTCATGTTCATCACCATAGGTCTCGTAAAACTCCCCTTCTGAAAATGTAAAAAGATGATTCTGGAGGGAACTGGCCATATCCTCACCGAGTTCCCACAGATATTCGGCATCTCTCTCTTTCTCCTCAAGACGAATACTGTAGGCATCGACCGGGAATATTCCTCCGATAGTCAGTGTTCCCATTGCCACTTCAAAATGATCTTCAGTCAGTTCAATCAGTTTTATCTCCCTCGGATTGATGGTAACGGGGATCTCCTGAACGGATTTTCTCGTCTTACTGTATACGGTCATTATATAATCTCCGGGCAAAGTCCAGTAATAACGGTTTATATCTACATCTTTTTTAAATGTGTCATTGGCGGAAATAGTAATATTTTCGTTGTCATATTCCTGGCTGGATTGACAGAAAAGAAGGTATTCTTCGTCATAGGGTACGGATTCGGTTTCTTTAATAATAAACTGGGAACAGTAGTTTTTCAGAATATCGGTAATTATATTTTCTGCGATTTCATCGCAGACTTCGAGAAGATTTGTCATATCGTATTCGAGATATCCTACATAGGAAAAAAGTTCTTCCCCTCTGAATGTATTGAGAACTCTCACATTGAGACCTATGTAATTTCTTGTATCATAGACATTTCCCAATACAACAAAATCCAGATCGGCAAAACTGAAAGCATCATCTTTTTTTGTATAGAGATCATCTGTCGTATAATTATTGTTACTAAGAGCTGTCTCAACATATTTTTTGTCGTAAATCTTAAAAAGAGTTGGAAAATAAAGAGATTCTTCGAAATCTTTTTCGTTGGAAACAACATAATCTCTTTCTTCTCTATCAATTAAAATCTCATTAGAGCTGTTTTTCTGAATTAGAATAGTCAAAAGAGTCTGATTTATGAGTTTCCCGTAATAATCGAAATTGTCATCTTTCCCTTCGCGCATATTCACATCAAAGTCCATTATGGAAATCGATGGCGGGCTGAGATAGCTATATTCTCTGGAAGATAGATTAAATACTGTTGAAACAAGCAGCACTGTTAAAACAAGGATCTTTTTCATCTCTCTCCTCCTTCCAGTTCAAAATTTCTATTGAACAGATAGTCCCCGGTTTGTATATCGAGGATTGAAAAGAGCATTTTCTCCAATTCATAAGACAGAACAGGATAATACTGGGCAATCTCAACAGCAGCAGTCTTTCCTGTAAAAAGATCCGGTGTCACAAAAAATCCATCATTTACATCTTTTTCCAGTGGAATGTAGTAGAGAACCTTATCAATATCATAGAATTCCTTAATATTTGCACCCCAGACATCAAGCAGTAAAGGCGAGAGGAAAATATTTGTACTGGCATCACTTGTTTCATATTTTTCCGAAATCAGGTAGCGCGAATAAATTGACTCCAGTTTATCAACAACATAATATCCGTTATTCACAAGAAGGTTGTTCAATCCCTCTTCAAACCAGCTGTTCACAATATGTGCTGCAAGTAAGTAATAAATATCACCGCTTGTTTTACGGGCTTTCTCAAAATCAAATAGTTTGTAGAGTTTATCATACTCTTCGAGAATGTCATTGTTATCGGGAGAAGTGAAAAGGTTATAAATAGCCTCATATTCACTGCTTTTCGACAAGAGATGATGTTTGAGAATCTCCATTCTCTCGTTTATGATAACTGATTTTTCAGATTCGGAAATTATCCCCTGTTCATCGAGGGCTGAAATAATAGAATTAAGGTTATTTACTCGTGTAAAACACGCATAAAGGAAATTCGATTCGAGTTCCGCTTTTGAGGCAATAGGCATAAAATGACTGAAAACAATTCTTCCGAAATCATTCATATCGACCAGTTTGAGATATACTCCGAGAATCTTTTGATCGAGGTTAACCTTATCTGAAATGATATTTTTTATCTCCCCGGTCTGTTCGCTCCAGATAGTTTTATAACTCAGGAGATAAGGAGTTTTGTAATAATTTTCAAATTCACTATACTCTCCGCCTCTAAAAGGATTGATATTGAAAACAGCATTGGCAAGCTGCCATTCCTCTTTGTATTTTCTTTTTGAAAGCTTTTCAAGAATACTGATTGAATCAGATGAAGTAATGCTGTTGGTCAAAGACTGTTCGAGAATAAAGTCTTCTACTGTAATGGGATAATTGCCCAGGGACTGAATATCATCACTCTTCATTATTATTGCGGTAAGAGGATCAGTTATCCCTTCTTCATTGAGTACTTCAGATAATCTGGATTCAAAATCTGAAATCGATTCATCTGGTATTTCAAGGAAGTAGCGATCGAGAAGCATCATTTTCCGATCGGGAAAATCGAGTGATACAACATTTTCTATGGAATCGTGAAGTATCTTTCCATTATCATCAATATCGATAAACTTCAGCCCCACCTGCATGCCAATATACTCATTATTTTTATCTACAATTTTATTTATCGTATAAGTCAGAATCTTGTTCACATTGAATATGAGTTTCAGTTGATCCCAGTTTTCATAATCGAGTGGGCTCGTATTGAAAATATAATCATTATCTATCAGCCAGTTTGAATAGTTATTCATGAAACCGCGAGGTAGAGAAAGGCGTTCAAAACCCCTTCCCTGATTTTGGATTACCGATTTGATAATGCCCTTTTCAAAATATTCTATAAAGAAAGGCCGGTCATCGAGATATTCAGGCAGAGAAAATGGCTCAGCATCCTTATCCTGCTTATATTCATACCTTGAAATTGTTCCTTCGAAACCCTGGCCGATATTGATAATCAGTATCCGGTCACCGGTCTCGATATGTTTTTCAGCAATTGGATTAAACGCTTCCAATCCAATGTTGTAAACCATGGAATAGTAAGTTGAAATTTCATTCTGTTGTACTGAAGTAGCACATGAAGCAAGAAACAGGGTCAGCACAATAGCAGATGATGCTATTTTTCTCATTTTTCCCTCTTTTAGGCTTTTCGAGGTGGATAAGCCTTTTTGCTAATGTAAATTATCTTAAAATTTTAATGTATCTAATGGGGTATATCAAATTTATTCAATAGGGAATTGACAATGGCTACCCATTTCGTTAACCTCAAACATAATATATGGTTAACGAAATAAGCAAAACAAAACATTCAATACTAAAAATGCTGAGGGATTCACGAGAGACTCTTTCGGGACAGCAGATGTCTGAGAATTTAAAAATATCCAGAGTTGCCGTATGGAAAAATATCAAAAGCCTGCGGGATATGGGTTATTCCATTGAGGGAACGGCATCGGGATATATACTGACTGATGATAAAGATCTGCTCTACTCCTGGGAATTTAAAGGAGTCGGAGATAATTACCATACCTATAGAGAATTAACGTCGACTATGGACATCGCAAGAATTGAAGCTGAGAAAGGCTGTGACGAATTTACAACCATTATCGCTGAGAAACAGAGTGCCGGCAGAGGCCGGGGGGAAAAACAATGGCTTTCCAATGAAGGCGGTTTATATTTTACAACTGTTTTAAAACCCAGACTGCCCATGGCTTATCACTATATTTATACTCTGGCAGCAGCAGTAGTTCTAAATGATACAGTAAAAGAGATCTATAACATTCCACTTTCTGTTAAATGGCCTAATGACCTTTTATACAATAATCGGAAACTGGCGGGAATTCTAACAGAATTTCACGTTCTGGGAGATCGGTTAAAATGGCTCAATCTAGGTATTGGCATCAATGTTAACAATTCTATTGATAATGACATGAGATGTTCAATAAGGGAAATAAGCGGATCAATTCAGGACAGAAAAATACTGCTGTCCTCTTTTGAGGGAAAATATAAAAAACTGATAGACAATAACTCACCTTCAGAAATCCGGAGTTTATGGAAAAGGGATAATTTCACCCTAAAAAAAGATATCAGATTAAAAACAAGTTCCGGTCAGGTGTTCAATGGAATTGCTGAAGATATTGATGCAACAGGAGCACTACTGATCAGAGGAAATAATAATATCAAAACTCAAGCGCTCTTCGGAGACATTTATGAATAAGGAAAACATTATGGAAAGAAAATCACCGGTAAAATACATAGTACTGGCATCACTATTTGCAGCATTGACTGCTGTAGGAGCCTATATCTCTATACCTATCGGGCCTGTCCCTATAGTTCTGGCCAATCTATTTGTTTTTATGGCGGGATTGCTCCTGGGTAAAAAATGGGCAACAGCCACAATGGCGGTTTACCTATTGCTGGGAATCATAGGTTTACCCGTTTTTGCCGGGGGAGCATCAGGTTTTGCCTACTTGCTCGGACCGACAGGGGGGTTCCTGATCGGTTATCTTGCATCGGCTTTTGTAATTGCACTGATTTCCGGAATAGGAAAAACGGCATTATGGAAAGACATTATCGCAGTTCTCGCCGGTATTGCTGTCATTTATGTTTTAGGGATTCCCTGGTTGAAGTTCGCTACGGGAATGGACTGGACTAAAACAATCAGCCTCGGATTAACTCCGTTTATTCCCGGAGATCTATTGAAAGGGGCCGCTGCCGTTTCGTTGATAAAGGTTATCAGACCACAGATTAATGATTAAAAAAGAACCTCTTTTAAAAATACAGGATCTATCTCACAAATTCTCCAACGGGACAGTTGCTGTAGATTCTGTGGACCTTGAAATATACAGAAGTGAATTTCTGATTATATCCGGTCCAAACGGCAGTGGGAAAAGTGTATTGATGAAACATCTAAACGGGCTTCTCACACCGAGTTCCGGTCAGATTTTCCTCGAAGACAATGATTTATTTCAGGATATCGGAAATAGCCGGCAGCAGATCGGGCTTGTATTTCAGGATGCCGATAGCCAGATAATCGGACAGACTGTAGAGAAGGACACTGCTTTCGGTCCGGAAAATCTTCGTTTAAAAAGGGAAGAGATAAATAGACGGGTAGAAAAAGCCCTCAAGGATGTCGAACTTCTGGAAAAGAGAAAACACAGGCCTCATCTGCTTTCGGGAGGTGAAAAGAGAAGACTGGCTATAGCCGGAATTCTGGCAATGGACTCGAAAATACTGATATTCGATGAACCTTTTTCAAATCTCGATTATCAGGGAGTAAAAAATGTCCTTTCTCAAATTGTTGAACTCCACAGAATAGGGCACACGATCATTGTGATAACCCATGATCTCGGGAAAGTACTGGCTCATGGAGAAAGACTGGTGATTATGAATAATGGCAGGATAATTCATCGGGGAAAACCTGAAGATTTGTTGTGCCAACTGGAAAATTGCGGCATCCGAAGACCCGAAGGGGATTGTGTGGAGTCCATGACATGGCTGAAATAGAAATCTTTCACTATAGAAACGGTAGAGGGATTCTCCATCGTATTGATACGAGAATAAAGCTTCTTTTCATCATCTTCCTCACTATCTGTATTTTCAACTCATCAATATGGGCATTAATTATTCTGACAGCCTTTATATTATCTCTCTTTCTTATCGAATATATTCAATCTAAAATCACTTCGCCATTTTCTTTTCTAAACAATGTAAAAGGTTTTCTCTTATTCCTCCTGCTTATAACCCTGGTCAGAGGATTATCTTCTGAAGTTTTTGTTACCGGTATACTATCGGGATTGCTCTATAGCTGGAAACTCTTTCTCCTTGTTCTGATCGGGCAGCTTCTGACCTCAACAACAGACCCGGCACATATACAGGGAGCTGTCTACAGAGTTCTTCACAAGGTACCCTATATCCCTGCAGGAACCATTGCAACAATGATCAGCCTTACAATCACTTTTATTCCCCTTATCTTTGATCAGTACCTGGAAGTAAGAGATGCCGCCAATTCCAGATTGGGTAACCTGACAAGAAATCCCTTAACAAAAATATCAACAATTGCTCTCCCACTGCTTCAAACGACTCTTTTGAGAGCAGATGAAATTGCACAAGCTATGGAAAGCCGGTGTTACAGCGAACATCCGACATTGAATGAAATGAAAATGAAAAAACACGATGCGCTCTCACTGATTATATTAATTGCAATTCCAATATTATTATTTTTGTTAAACAAGTACAGCTGAATTAGAATTATAACTGACAGGTGAGGTTTAGATTATGTACAGTGCCATTTTGCTTGCAGGTTATAATAACAAAAGAGCCGTTGAAAAATACATCCACATTGTTGAAGAGGACTACGGAGAACATTTTATCGAGACCGGATACAAACCACTTCATGAATTTTCTATCACTATTGATGGAAAAACAGTAAAAAAGCCACTGCTTCAATTTACCCTGGAAGTCCTGGTTCGAGATGATCTGATTAGTGAAATAATCATCGTAGGCCATATTAATCAG
>Ga0209692_10002039_pt1 | contig 23986 bp, 26 predicted proteins | sample tdDd472_FD_187129 | JGI IMG/M metagenome (GOLD analysis project Ga0209692, IMG submission 187129) | Marine sediment microbial communities from the Atlantic coast under amendment with organic carbon and nitrate - tdDd47.2 (SPAdes)... | ecosystem: Environmental > Aquatic > Marine > Coastal >... | reverse complement strand
GAGCTCACAGCCGATAGGACCTCCACCGAGTACAACCAGCTGGTTCGGCACCGTATCACGTTCTGCCAGTACCCCCCAAAGGGTATCACTGGTCAGATAGCCGGACTCTTCAATTCCAGGAAGGGGTGGCACAAAGGGGCGGGCGCCCGCTGCAATAATGATCGATCTGGTGGTAAGTTGTTTTTTCTCACCACTATCAAACTGAACTTCTACAGTCCAGGGGTCGACAACTCTAGCATAGCCTTTCAGGACATCTACTCCGAGGCCAGTATACCGTTCGACGCTATCGTGCGGCTCTACTGCACCAATGACCTTATGCACCCGTGCCATAACTTTTTTAAAGCTAAATTCAGGGTCAACATTATCCAGCCCGTAGTGAGCTCCGTTTTTCATATGATGGACCATCTTGGCACTCTTAATCAGGGCCTTGCTTGGCACACAGCCATAGTTGAGGCAGTCTCCTCCCATTTTGTGCGCTTCAACCAAGGTCACTTTAGCCTTTACTGCTGCTGCAATATACGAACTGACCAGGCCTGCAGCCCCAGCACCTATAACCACCAGATTACGATCAAATTTTGCTGGCTTTGACCACTTGGCGTAAACTTTACGTTTTTTTAGCCATTCAGTAATCTTCTTGGCAAGCAAGGGAAAGATCCCGAGTAAAACAAAGGAAAGGAGCAGACCTGGAGATAGAATCCCACCGAGTCCTTCAATTTTGGCAAGCTGGGTACCCGCATTTACATACACTACAGTTCCCGCGAGCATACCCAGTTGACTCACCCAGTAATATGTAAATGTCTTGATAGGGGTTAAACCCATCAGAATATTTATCAGGAAAAACGGGAAAATGGGAACAAGGCGCAGAGTAAAAAGATAGAACGCACCCTCACGTTCAATACCTTTGTTGAGTGGTCCAAGCCGGTCACCAAAACGTTTCTGCACACTATCTCTCAACAGATAGCGGGCAACAAGAAAAGCAAGAGTCGCACCTATTGTCGAGGCAAAAGAGACAATCACAAAACCCCATGCCAATCCAAAAAGACCACCTGCCGCAAGGGTCATAATCGCAGCTCCCGGCAGAGACAGGGCGGTAACCAAGACATAAGCAGCAAAGAACAGCAGGCTTACCAGAACTGGAGCACTATCACGCCATTGCTGAAATTCTACTTGATTGGATTTAATGTTTTCCAGGGTTAAGAGCTGGTTGAGATCAAATGCAAAGAAGCCGATTACAGCACCAATAATTACGAGAACGATGATGAGTTTTTTCATATCTTTATTTTCGATTAAATTTTGGATTTTCTTCTATGGCCTTGGCAACGATAATCACATCACATATCAATTAAGCGCTTATTATCAGAGTCGCAGACAGGTGGGTGTTCCTTACAACTTTTTAAAAAATAATGAGAAATCACAAAGAAAAAAGAGCTAGAGTTGAAAAGCTTTTCCAACTCTAGCTCTTTTTTCTTTGCTCAATGAGATCATTGAGACTGGCCTTCGCCTTGTCATCCATAATGAGAGGCGGAATATTGTCTTCTTCCTGAGAGCGTATCAGTTCTCGAATTCGTTTGAGCTGCTGCCCAAATCTTGCGCAATACCTGCACATCATAAGATGAAAACGGATACCCATTCTTTTAGTAAAACTCAGGTCCCGATCCATGGATTGGGACACCAGCTGTGAGACTTCCTTGCAATTAAATATCCACATTTTCATAAAGTGTATCACCTGCGACTGAGTTTCCAAACCAGTTTTGTTCCAGACATTTTCTAATGACAAGACGTGCCCTGTGCAGCAACACCCAATAGTTAGTCGAACTGATCCCTAAAACCTTACAGATTTCTTTACTCCCTAAATCATCAAACTCCCTGAGTTTGAAAGCATCATTTTGTTTGGCGGAAAGCTCGGTTAAACATTGCTGCAGAACCGCGAAGAACTCTCTTTGTTCAAAACTCTGCTGTGGATTCTCCCGCCACTTTCCAGGTTTCACCAACCACTCCCCCTGTTCGTTAAAAAAATCACCATTGATATTTTCAGGGGTGACTTCCAGCGATTGTTGTTTCTCCCTATATTTTTGTCGGAACTGATCGATGATTTTATTTTTCAAAATGGCAAAAAACCATGTCTTTTCAGATGAATCGCCTTTGAACCTCTCTTTTGCAGTCAGCGCGGCGACAAAGGTTTCCTGTACCAGCTCTTCAGCGAGGCCTCTATCCTGGACCCTGAAAAACGCATAGCTGAACAGGCTGTCAGCATAGTTATCAACCCAGGCGTCGGGATGGAGTTGCGAGTTATTAGTAATTAGAGAAGCCATAGTTAGATACGGTCAAAATCCATCCAGCACTCATTTTTATTTTTAATTCATTAGGATTTATCGTCTTGTTATTTTATGAAAAAATCATTTTATCCTAACAGCTTAACCACTTTAAGAAAAAAGAAAAGGTCTGGATATGCTGACACAATGGAGACACTCTCTCCAACCAGACTGTGTAGAGAATCAATTATCAACCAAGAGTGGATCTATATTTAATTGTTATTTCATAGCAACAGTTTTACTATTGTAAGCAGTGGCAAAAAAAATTGTCACATATTATGTCTGCTGCGAACAAGGACATCACCTCTTGCTGCCCTAAAAAGGCAATAAAACAATGAAAGACTATTACAAAATTCTTGGGGTAACCAAAACAACCGGTGAAGAGGAGCTTAGAAAAAGCTACCGGAAACTGGCAATGAAGTATCATCCTGATCGCAACCCTGATGATCCTGCAGCAGAAGAACAATTCAAGGCAGTTGCTGAAGCATACGGCGTACTGACCGACCCGGTCAAAAGGCGCGAATATGATGCCTGCAGGGCAAGTGGCAAGGCCTTTTCAAACGGCCAGCCTGGTGGTGGCGAAGGGTTTACCTATAGTCAGGAAGACATTCTCCATGATCTTTTTAAAGATCCTCGTTTTCAACAGATGTTTGGCAGTATTTTGCGGGAATTTCAACGTTCTGGATTTCGACACAGCTCGCAATTCATCAAAAAGGGTTTTTTCGGCGGCAAAGGAGGTTTTTTTGTTGGCGGTATTTTTCTCATCGGATCATTGGCCGGACCTTTACTGACCGGTGCGGCCCGAAAAGGTCTTTCAGGAAAATCCTCAGTACTCAAGTCAGTTGGAAGTGCAGTAGGAAACTTACTTGGTATGGCCAAAGGGAAAAATACACAGGAAGAAAAGAAGAGATCTGAAACCCATCCTCATTCAATAGATATTGACACGACATACCATACCCCTCTTACCGAAAGCGAACTCCGACATGGTAAAATCATTCAGGTCCTCGTTTATGGAGAAGGAGGAGAGCAAACCCTCAAGGTCAGCATTCCACCTGGCAGTAAAAGTGGGCAAAAACTGCGTATCCGCGGCAAAGGTCGTCCCGGCCCTACCGGTCGAGGCAACCTCTACCTCCATCTGGTCAAAAAGGAACCTGAATCCTTTCAAACCACACTATAATTTTTTTCAAACAACTTTTGTATTCTGGATTACGAACATTGCCATAAGTACAACAAATATTCCTGGAATGACCTGCAGGGGAGGCAGACCATTCCCCAGGCCAAGATCAATCACCAATACCAGCCCGGGATAGAGATAGGAATAAGCTGCGACCCGAGTGGGCCCCAAATAGGAAACAGAGTATTGAGTTAAGAAAAAAGTTACAATGGTGGTGAACACTACTAGATATGCAATCCCTAGCCATGCAAAGGTTGGTACAAGGCCCCAGGCCACTGTAGTGAGTTTGCTACCGGTAATAAGCAGAAGCCAGAGAGATCCCGAAACCAAAACCCAGAAGGTCATGATGGCCATCGATTCCCCCCGGTGGAGTAGCTTTACCAGAGGGGTGTAAAGACCCATGGCGACACACCCCCCCAGAAAGATCAAATCCCCCCTGTTCCAATTCAATGCCAAAAATTGAGATATATCTCCCTGAAAAACTACCCAGACAACCCCGATCATCCCACAGGCAAGAGCAAGAAGTTGCCCCTTGTGCAGTCGTTCATCGAGAATAATAAGGGCATAAACGCCTGAGATAGATGGAACAAGAGCAAAGATCACACTGATATTAAGAGCGCTGGTATAGCGCAAAGCTAAGAACATGCTACAGAAAAAAATTACCAGGCAGCCACTGATCAGGGCACAGCGAAGAAAAAGAGAGAGAGAGAAGCCCAAACCGTATTTAAAATAGACCCATGGCCCAAAAATACAGGCGGCAAGGGTAAAGCGCACAAGGGTCAAGACAGCCGGGTCGAGTTCTGCGGTTATCGCCGCCCCAACCGTAAATGACGTAGAAACCAGCGTTGCCGCTATCAACATCAACAGATGAATAAACGGCAGGGAGGGTGTTTTCTCTTGCTGAGTAGATCCGGGCTTCACATTGTTTCGACTTGCCTGGTTGCTCAACCCGTAGAGCGGATCTCCGGGTTATTACCGGTACCATCCGTCCCTTTTTTGACATGTTCGAAAGTTGACATTGCTGTTGCGACCATCTCACTCATATTGGTCAGATTTCCGGGTACAATCATCGTGTTGTTCTCTTTGGCAAGTTTTCCGAACTCGGTGAGATATTGTTTTGCCACTTCAAGATTAGCAGCTTCTTTGCCTCCCGGAGCAGAGAGTGCTTCGGCTACCTTTCGAATTCCCTCGGCGGTCGCCTCAGCAACCTTGAGAATTTCTAGAGCCCGTCCTTCCGCTTCATTAACCCGTTTAATCTTTTCACCTTCAGAAAGGGAAATTGCTTCTCCTCTATCACCTTCCGCCCGGTTCAAAATGGCCTGTTTTTCACCTTCAGACCTGGCTATTTCAGCCCGTTTCTCCCGCTCGGCCTTCATCTGTTTTTCCATCGCCTCAAGCACTGTTCTTGGAGGCTGTATATCTTTAATTTCATAGCGAAGCACCTTGACACCCCAGCTTGCAGTAGCTTCATCAAGTGCCATAACAACCTGGCCGTTAAGATTCTCCCGTGCTTCGAAAGTGTTATCCAGAGAAATTTTACCTATGGCCGAACGCAGACTGGTCTGGGCTAGCTGGGTTGCGGCAAAACGATAATCGTCAATACCGTAGGCAGACATTTTTGAATTGACTACCTGAAGATAAAGAATACCATCCACTTCCAGAGTTACGTTATCTGCGGTTATGCACGTTTGCGCTGCAATGTCTATAGGTTCTTCCTTTAAAATTCGTTTATAGGCAACTTTATCTAAAAACGGAAAAAGGATATGAAAACCAGCCACCAGAGTCGTTCGATACTTACCAAGTCTTTCTATAACAAATTCAGAACGCTGAGGTACCACAACCGCGGTCTTCCAGAGGACAACCACGACAAGTAACAGGATAACGCCGAGAGCTATAAGATTTTGTTCCATATTTTTCCCTCCCCACTCATGGGACTTTTGACCAGGTAATGTGTTGTAGAGCTGCTCAGACCTTTTCTACATGAATAACCAGACCTTCCTGTTTAACAACAGAAATGATCTCTCCCTCTTCGATTTGCTCATCCGCGGTCGCCTTCCAGAACGTTCCGGAATATTTGATCTGCCCTTCAGCCGAGGGACTTATAGTCATACTGACGACCCCCCGTTCACCTGCAACGGCCAGTAACACATCCTCATCCATTTCTTCATCTTCAGCGTCAGAAGCCGAGGAAAGAAACTTTTTCTGGATGACGCCCCGTAAAGACAACAAAGAAACGAGAGAAGCAGAGATAAAGAGGGCCAGTTGCCAGGCAACGCCAACCGGAGTCAGCCAGGCGACAAGAGCTGTTACAAGGGCCCCTAAGGCAAAAAAGAAGAGGACAAACCCAGGCACAGCCATTTCGAGGAAAAAAAGCATCACCCCGATGATCAGCCAGTATAGTGCAGGATCAATCATTTCCATTACGACTCCCTTTTTGGTTAAACCCCGCTGAAAAGAGCGGGGCTCTTTTTAGTACCCCCCTAGAGGGGTGTACGTTGCTTCACGAAATGATTTTCTTACAAAAAACATGAAAATCATTCCTCTGTCACTCAACGAAAAAAGGAGGGCGAATCGCATATTCGTCCTCCTTTCATGGTGAATCTATTGCTCTTCTTAGCTTTCTTCTTCCTCATAGCTAAACAGGTGATGATACACAACCCCTGCCAATATAATAAACATCGGCCAAGTCCAGATCAGTCCTAACCCCAAAGGAATTATGGAAACCACGAAAATTAATCCCATAACGAGAAACAAACCTGCCACCTTCCACCAGACCTTATGAACAGCCCTTCTGGAGGTTTCCATCGCCTGCCATGGCGACATACCTTTATCTATAATAAGCGGCAGGGTCATGGCATAGCCGACCGTTAGATAAATACCCGGCAGTACCAGGAGAAAAAAGCCAATGGTAACAAGAAGAGTTTGCAGTAGAGTTGCAATAATAATTTTTCCTGCACAGCCAAATCCCTTGAAAACCATCTTCCAGGAAATCTGATCACCAGCCACCTTTCTTATTCCCATCAAAAGAAGCCCAGCAATGAAAAGGAAGTAAAAAGAATTCGTAACAGCCTGAAACAGTATATTGTTCACCATATCGGGTATTGTTACATTAGTTACATCAGTGTCCATCGGTGGCAGCAGATATGCTCCACCGGCAACAATGATCAGGAGAACGAGGTACATAATTGCACTACCAGCCCAGATAGCACCCTTTGCGCCTTTGGTCTTCGCCCACGCTTCGCTAATCGCTCCCCCTACTGAAATTTTGGGAAGATATAAGCTGGCTGCATCATCTGTTACATCCTGATCCCCTGCTTCCTGGCCTTGATTGCTGTCGACAGTTTCCCCCGAATCTTCAATTGGGGCACAATCGGTGCAATACAGCCGACCATCTTGTTCTACAAAGGATTCCTCAATGCTATCGGCTTTCCCGCATTGCCAGCATTGTTCTTTGTCAATTCCATAAGGCTCCAGTTCGATTTCATCACCTTCCTGGACCAATTGAACCTCATCCTCTGAAGCCCCCTCTTCAAAATCCTCAAGAGTTTCAGTTTTCTCTTCAATATTTGCAGGATCATCTGCTATTGCTTCTTCAGGTTCCTCAAGGTCAACGGCCTCGAGAAGCGTAGATTTTTCAATGGCTTCACTATCCTTGCTCTCAGCGGGGTTTTCCTCCAATTCAGCCCAAGTATCTTTCTCAGACTCATCTACACTTTCCCTTTCTTCCTCCACACTGATGTCAACATCACCAACGGGTGTTTCCAACTCGTCCTGGATAGAACTTGACGATGCAGGGCTATCTTCCTGCATTTCGTCCTGGTCAGCCCCAGTGCCCTCTTCGTCGACCTTTAGATCAATCTCCGATGCAATGTCATCCCATTCCAAGACCTCTTCCTCAGAAGATGGTGTTGTTGCCAGTTCATCGGATTTGGTAAGTTCTTCCTCTATCTCTAACGATTCTTCGAGCTCCTCGACGGCTACTACTTGATCTTCTTCAACCGCTTCAACCTCACTGGAACCTTCGTCAGCGGGAGCTGGTAATTCGGCCTCGCCTAAAGGCGTAGTCAATTCGTCATCTATGGAAGAGAGCTGCGAGGAAAGAGCAGGTTCCTCACCTAACTCTAAATCCATGTCGGGTTTAAGCTCGAAAAGCCCCAGACATTTTGGACATTTCACTTTCCGGCCACTGTATGAGTCATCTGCAGAACCTTTTACTCCACAGTGGGGACACTGTAATTTCATCAAACTCCTCCAACTCTTATAATCTTCTCTGCTGCCTGTCTCGCCCCGGAGACATGTTAAATGAACACAAGCAACACATCGACTCAGTGAAATAAGTAGTCCATTACCGATTACCTTTTACTCAAGGTAATTTAACTTTGCCGATTATAGAGACTACTGAGACCTTATCTTATAAAATAAATTGAATTTTACGTATAATCTTCGTATTGTTAAACAGAAGATCATGCAAATACAACATCCGTTCAGTTATTCTGCCATTAAATAGAGGCTGATTACAATATCTTTTTCAGTTATTCTACCGAAATTACTAAAAATGGAAATTATTATCATAGTCGCAATGGCCAGCAACAGGATAATAGGCAAAGATGGAAAGATGCCGTGGCATATCCCTGAAGAACTTCGCTTGTTTAAGAAAACGACCATAGGACATCCCATGATTATGGGGCGGAAAACCTTCGAATCTCTCCCTGGTCTTCTCCCCAAAAGACGCCATATTGTCCTCAGCCGCAATAAAAACTACCAACCACGGGGTGCAGAATATGCACCAGACATGACCAGCGCACTGAAACTTTGCGGACAAGTAGAAAAAGTCTTTCTTATCGGCGGCGCTGACATTTTCGAACAAGGTTTTTCTGTGGCAACATCGATAATTCTTACCCTTCTTGAGAGAGAGGTTGAAGGGGACGTCACCTTCCCGGACTTTTCAGCAGATGAATTTATTGAAGAAAGCCGCCAACATTACCCCGATGGGAAGGAACCGTTTACTGTTGTCAACTACCGACGACCGGTTACAGATATATAGCTCAGAAGATCTCACCTTCTGACTACGCTCACTCCTCCTGTCCCGACAGATGACTATCTGATATTATGTCTATTTCTATGGGACCACAGTATGTTCATACCCAAAAAAAGCAAAAACGTTCAAAGATCCGATGCTTTTTCCGGCATGACGTTATTGGTTATTGCCATAGAAGCAGATAGCGGAAAAGGAGACCAACATGGACGACGAAATTACCATCACTAAGTTTGAGCCAAAAAAAAAACAAGGCCTCATTGTCATCATTACCGGTAACGGCAAGGGAAAGACAACCTCAGCCATGGGTATGGCCCTGAGGGGGTGCGGCCATGGACTGAAAACGACTATTGTCCAATTTATGAAGGGAGATCTTTACTCCGGAGAATGGGATGGAGTGAAAAAATTGGAACCAATGGTAAAACTGTACCATACCGGAAAAGGTTTTTGTGGAATCGAAGGCAACCCCTTTCCTCATTCCGAACATCGAAAAAATGCCCAGGAAGCGATTCAATTAATAGCCACAATCCTCAAGGACGACGACTGTGACACCCTGGTCCTCGACGAGATCAACAATGCACTGCAACTCAAATTAGTCGACCTGGACCAGGTGAAAGACATTCTCGCGCGCCGTCCGGAACATATGCACCTTATCCTAACCGGACGGGATGCTCATCCTGAAATTATAGAGTTTGCAGACACGGTCAGCGAGGTACAGGAAATAAAACACGCTTATCGAAAAGAGATCGAACCCCAACCGGGGATCGACTTTTAATCCGGAAAAATCATCACACGACAATTTCGTGCAGGAGGTAAGACCGCAACTATTCAAAATAATTGTGCAATAAAAATTGTACTTTTTCCATTTGGCAAATAAAGACGAGCGTGGTACTTCTTAAGAACACCCTAACATAGCAATAATCGTTTGCACTAATTTCCAAGATTTATGAGTTTCACAAACAATGGAGGTAACCTATGACAACAATAAGCCATTACTTGGAATTGGACGGCAAGAGATATCTCCTTTCAAACAGCAATCAACTTCTAGACCTCGCTTCCTGGGACGATCAAATTCGGGATTACATTGCGGGAAAAGTCAACATCAGGTTAAGCAACGATCATATAACAGTCATTGAGTTGATACGAAAATCTTACAAGATTCGAAAAAGACATCCCTTTGTTCGAGTGGTTACAGCAGATATGGCAAAAAAAATGGGCCCAGACAAGGGAACCATGAGGTATTTCTATGACCTCTTCCCCAAAGGTATTCATCAGGCTTTCCAGGTAGCTGGCCTGCCAATGCAGGGGTTTTGTTTTTAACTGCCCCCCTCATTCCTTCAAATTTTAAAACACGACAAAGGCTGGTTCGCAATGCGCGCCGGCCTTTGTCAGTTAATCAAACAATCTTGCATTCTCCTGGTCTATCAGGAAATCTCAGATGGTTTACAGAGTTCTGAATCATCCGCAGCCACCCTGCCACAAGATTGGCAGGAGAATTTCATTGCAGAAAGTTTCTCTTTGCACACATGATTAGCAGCAACATCAGTTGCTCCGCAATGCGGGCAAGAGATTTTTTCAACGGTCGGACTACAGAGATGACCAGGGTCATCCGCCACAGCCCCACAAGTTTTACAGGTATGAGCCATAACAAGTCTCCTTTATAGGCATTGGTGCCTAAGAAATTATTTTCGAATCTTTATCAGGAGCTTCTCTTCCTGATAACACTTTTACTCAGAAAGCACTGAGAAAACACCCTCAGCGGGAGGACTGAAAAGAATCCCGCGAATAGGGATCAAGAAAAACGGTTTAAAACTTATAAATGAGCCCCTCCTTATTCTTCTCGAATAAAATAACAAGATTGATTAGATAGAAACTAATCAGACGGAGAGAGAAAACTGTGCGTCCAGCTGCACAATGGAGGCAACCGTTAGAGAAATTAAGCAAACTATGGTGATTGTCAATGTCCTTGCAAACCATACTTCCCGCACTCCCCTTCCTGTCGATTTTGATTGCCTGCACCATGACAGGGCCTACAGGAGAGTTTACAGAGGCTCGCCTTCGACCATGCCCGAAGCGTCCGAACTGCGTCACAAGTGACAGCGGCTCCTCCAGTTCGATTACTCCAATCAGCTTCTATAAAAGTCCGGAGGAAGCCTGGCAACAGATGCAAATACTCCTACAAGAACAGGGAGGAGAAATCTGTGAAATGAGTACCACGTACCTCCATGTCACATTTACCTCCACATTCTTTGGTTTTATCGATGATATGGAACTCAGAATGGAACCACAGGCACACCTGATCCATATACGTTCAGGGGCAAGGGTTGGTTATTTTGATTTCGGGGTAAACAAAAAACGCATTGAGAAAATACGAAAACTCTTTGCCGAACAACCATCAGGGCAGAAAGAATAGACACCATCACTTAGCACTGAGAGCCTCCAAGGTAACAAAAATTTCGACATCTTTACCAACTACTCCCATCTCAGCGAACTTACCGCTGCCAACCTTATAGAAAAGTCGATCAATGGTCACCCCACCATTAAAGCCAATAACATGCTTGTTTTTCACAGCGGGATGGTCCTTCACGCCTGCTAGAGTAAGAGGAAGCTCCAGCTCATACGTTTCTCCCTTGACAGTGAATTGTCCGAGAACCAGGTAAACATTGTTGCCAATATCAGTGATTTTAACTGACTCGAAGGTCATCACCGGGAATTTACCTGCATCAAAGAAATCAGCGGATTGAAGATGTTTGTCGCGTTTGGCAATATTCGTGTCAATAGAGTCTATCTTAATCTCAAAAAAGAATCTGCTTTCCGCCAGATTCTTCGGATCAAAAAGAATCTCACCTGAAAAATCATTAAATCCTCCGGCAACCTTAGAAAAAATATGATCAATGCGAAAATAAAAATTAGAGTGAGCCTTATCCAACTCCCAGTCTCGTACTGTGGCAAAGGCAGCTTGTCCGACTAAAATAAAGAAAATAAGTGTTGTTGTAATAATTCTGAATTTTTTCATAATATCCTCCGTGAAATGAATTTCTAACGGACTATTCTCTCTCGGTGAAAGATGCAGCAAAGAGTCTTTCAAAGATAGGTAGACAATAATGAGGACCGTGGAATAAGCAAGATTACTGGAAAAACCGTATGCCCATTGCCAGATTCCGTCTTACTCTTTTTTCTGACCTGCTGATTTTTTACTTAAAATTGCGGATACCGCCACTCCAACAAAGGTGGTTATAAGGGCAACTCTCGGGACGGTTTGTTCAAAAGACTCACTGACGAACAAAACATGAATCGCTAAAAATATAATAGCAAGGTAGCCCAGGAGTTTATGGATAGACTTCCAGCTCTTATAATCCAGTCGAAATTTTTGCCTGAATTGTGAGGAAATAACCATTGAAAGAATTATACAGAGCAACAGAGTCCCAACCATTTCCGGCCAGTATTTTAGACCGATCGGAAAGTTGCTGACCCCCTCAGGAATTAAGATCAAAGCCCCGTGGCTGATGGCTAAAAGAGAAACGATGATGCCATTGGTCCGGTGCCATCGCATTACAGCATCTATACCGAAAAGTTTCTTCAGGAAATTCCCCCTAGCCGCAAGCAGTATCTGGACAAACAAGAGGACTGCGGCAAGGAGCCCCGCCAACTGCCCTCCCAATAACATTGTTTTATCCAATCCAATCTTGTACCAGAGCGTCTGGGATTCATAGACAAACGGTATGGACAAAGCCCCGCAAAGAACTACGAGAAAAACAAGAATGACAAAAACACGATACAACCTCAACTTTACCGTGCCGGATTTGGTTGGGGAATTCATCTCTCTTGTCATTATTGAACCCCTCCTATAGTGCGGTTTTTCACCGGGAAAGATACACGGTAGCGAGCAAAATGTTAGTTGAGGAATCTATTTAAGACCTGGATGAGCGCTTATCTCTTCCTCAATCGCATCAGGGTCTTTGGCATTGTAGCGAATAATATTCTGAAGATGAAAAAGATTTTCCGAACTGATCGTCGTGAATTTCAGGCTGACTCCTTTGCCTCCAGCACGCACGATTTCACCTTGAACATCAACCTTTGGTGCCTCTTGGGACAAAAGAATGGTAAATGTACACTCACTCCCTAGAGGGAAATCGTCTTCAATCTCCAACAAACAACCGCCAACACTGAGATTGGCAATTCGCTCGATCTTGTAAACAACTCCACCAACCGTCAGCTTTGCCTCTACATCAAAAACTATTCGGCTGAATCGTCTTTTCTCGTTTGTCATTTGTCCTCACGTTCTTTATTATTCACCATCGTTTTTTCACCTTTTATTTACAGGTATACTTCACTATACAATTCAAGTGATCATCTTTCCAGGCAATCCATTGCTCGTTTGTCTCAAACTGTCCTTTACAGCTGTTTTCGTCTCCCTTCATTTTCCGGAGGATCAACTTTTTTGATTGAAAAGAGCGAAACACTGTATACATTGAGAAACCATACAAAACGGAAAAAATTTTCCACAAGAGCAGGAATCTGGACAAAATAATAGCACAATGAAGTCTAGAGTGACCATTCCAGCGTCTCTTTTTCTCTTGGTTTAAATCACTCCCCACAAGGACATAAATCTGATGGAAGGAAATAATCACCCCAAAGGCAATCTTATCCTGAGAACTCTTGCCATGCCAGCTGATACCAACCCCCACGGAGACATTTTCGGCGGTTGGATCATGGCTCAAATGGATATTGCCGGAGGCATCCTGGCCCGGGAAAATACCTGTTCAAGAATCGTAACCGTTGCTGTCGACTCGATTACCTTTATCAAGCCGGTTAATGTTGGTGACGTGGTCTGCTGCTATGGCGAGGTGGTTAAAATAGGTACAACTTCAATAACCATCAACCTCGAAGTCTGGGTGAAACCGACTCTTGATAAACCAGGAGCGGAGAAACTAAAATCACAGGTGACAAAAGCAGCCTTCACCTACGTTTCAGTTGACAGTGAAGGGAAAAAAAAGGTCATTAACCCTAACTGCCAATGCTGAAGAGAAACTACAGGAAAGCGCTCGACTCCTCTCATTCAACCTCTATTTCCCGTGAATTGATAAAGCTAAGAATCGCCGTCCAATATTCTGGAAACATGTCAATCGTGCCGTGATCAGCGCGTTCGATAAAAACGATTTCTTTTTCCCCTGCTATATGATCGATGAGATTTACTGTTCTCTCCGGGAGTACCACTTTATCCCGGCCGCCATAAAGAATCAGTAACGGACAACCAATCTGCTTCAGGAAATCTACAGAACTAAATCGATGTTTAAGAAGCAATGAGACAGGCAACCAAGGAAAACTGGTCCGGGCAATATTTTCTATACTGTCATAGGGCGTAATTAAAATGACTCCCTGTACTTCTTTTTGGGCTGCAGTATAACAGGCCACTCCAGAACCAAGACTTCTGCCGACCAGAAAAATCTCTTTAGGAGAATATCTCCGAACCACGTCATCCATTACAGCCAGGGAATCGCTAAAAATTTCTGTCTCACCAGGGACGCCATCACTCGGCCCATAACCACGATAAGGAACAAACAGTGATGCAGCTTTAATATCCCTGAATTCATCAATATTTAGAAAAATATCTTCCGCATTGCCACCATAGTAGATAAGCAGTTTTTCCTGTACTAACGCAGGATTTACCAGCCAACCCCTCAACGTGGCAGTCTCTTGCTCAAGGCGGTAATCAATGACATTTTGGTATCCATGTCCATCATGGGCCGTCGTTGATGGAAAAAATAGAAACGATTCCTGCCTCAGGTACATAAAAAGCATACAAAATAGGTAACCGATCAATAAAAACAACAACACCTGCAAGAAGAGCGACATCTTCATTCTCCCCCACTCACGTTAAGATATTTAACCACAAAGCATTTTTCCATAAAGTATTTGAACGGCACGCTCAAACCTAATAACGATCAACTGGTTCTGCAACAAGCATTCATCAACGAACCCCATCTTAAATCGTTACAAATCAGTACATTAAACACGATCACTTGCCAAGAGAACTTCCAAGACTTCCATTCTCTATACAGAAAGACTATATTCCTCAAACAACTGTAATCGGTGGATTTGCACAAAAGACCATATCCTGAATATATCCAAAGCCTGCACACGAACGAGACTATCGCCACTTACCCAACAGACAAAAGACCTTGATGCATCCAGAAAGGACGTGTTTCTATGAAAAATAACTGGTTCGTTTCCCTATTTCAAAAGCTTGAATTATCACCAACGGCCCTGGAGTTCCTTGATAACATCGTGACATTGCTCGCTGTTACCCTGACAGCTACCCTAATCACCCTGATAGTCCGTAAAACCCTGTTAAAATACCTAACTACCTGGATCAAAAATAATAATTACAAATGGGATGACCCACTGGCCAGCAACAAACTGCTGACCAAAATCAGCTGGTTCGTACCGGTAACCATTTTTTCTCTTGCTCTAGATATGCTTCTTGATCCGGGGGCAACAAGCTATCTGACTGCAAAAAGACTGGTAACCGCTGGATTTGTCATTGTATCTGTGCTCACCCTCAACGCTTTACTCTCTTCAATCAACGATATTCACCGGATTATTCGAAAAAATAAAGGTTCCAGCCTTCGCGGCTATACCGATGCCGGCAAGATCCTCACCTATATTCTCGGGACAATTTTTCTTATCTCCATCTTCACTGGGAGGTCTCCCTGGGGTATCCTCTCAGTACTCGGTGGCCTGACTGCCGTCACCATGTTGGTTTTCAAAGACTCGATTCTCGGTTTCGTCGCTTCGATTCAGATTAATTCCACCGATATGATCCGTCTCGGTGACTGGGTTGAGATACCGCAATATGGTGCCGACGGTGATGTAATTGACATGTCCATCCATTCTATTCGGGTCCAAAACTGGGATAAAACCATTTCGACTATCCCTACCTACGCTCTTGTTTCCAATTCCTTTAAAAACTGGCGGGGAATGTCCGAATCAGGCGGGAGACGAATAAAACGAGCCCTGAACATAGATATGCATTCAATTCGGTTTTGTGATGAACAGATGCTGACTAAATTTGCCCAAATCCCTCTTATAACCGATTATGTAAGGAGCAGGCAGCAGGAAATTGTAGAATATAACCAGCAGCATGAGTTTGATCCTGCCTTTATCATCTGCGGCCGTCGCCAGACCAATGTCGGCGTATTCCGTGCCTATATTATCAGCTACTTGAAAAGCAATTCCAAGCTCCATCAGGAGATGACCTTTCTGGTGAGACAACTTGCCCCAACTGAACGCGGCCTGCCTCTTGAGATCTACGTCTTTTCAAAGGATCAAGCCTGGGCCAACTACGAAGCAATCCAGGCGGATATTTTTGACCATCTGCTGGCCGCAGCCCCAGAGTTCGGTCTGCAAATTTTCCAAAATCCCAGCGGTTATGATTTTCGCTGCCTTGGCAAGATGGAATCATCAGCCTGATCCTTTATTTTTCAAACTGATTATTTAATTTTTCATCAACATCATTCCAAATTACAATGCATATTAAAAATTTCCACCATAAAGAGTTACACATTAATGAGCTTGAGACAGCACCCGACGAAATGTGGTGCTTTTTGGGTGAGAATAACTCCGGTATCGATCAGTTTCTTGACCTCCTCTCAGGAAAGTTAACGGACTTCTCGTCTAAAATCTTGCTTCTTCCCAATCAAACAGAAATCATTTCTTTTGAAGCCCAACAGGAGATTTTTGAAGAGGAGGTACGCAACGACGATAGCGATTTCCTTGATAAAGTCGACCCCGGCACCCTGATCTGCGAATTTTTACCCAATTATCGAAATCACCTCCCTCTGATACAAGCCTTCGGAATGGACCATTGTCTTTCGCTGGGATACCGCCAGTTAAGTTGCGGTCAGACGAGAAAGCTTCTTTTTCTACAAAAAATTACCAGCGGAGCTACCACCTTAGTAATCCAAAACCCATTCGACGGACTTGATCAGCAAAGTTGTCACGAGCTGCATCTTGCTTTGCAACAATTGTCTGAGCAAAACATTGAACTTATACTCCTCGTCAACATCCTCAGCGACATCCCAGCCTGGTGCACCCACCTAGCCTGGCTCAACTCAGGACAGCTGGAACTATCCGGCGTAAAGGACCAGGTGCAGTCTCTACTCAATAGCCGCAAGAATTCGAGCGTATTAGCTCCTTCCCCCCTCACCGAAACTCAACCGGAAAAAACAACATCCAAGCAGAACAAGAGCAACGAACTCGTTAATCTTGAAGACGGCTTTGCTGGGTATGCTGACAAGAAACTGTTTAGAGGCCTTGATCTAACTATAAATGCAGGTGACCATACCTTAATTACCGGTCCGAACGGCTGCGGCAAATCCACCCTTCTTGATATTATTACTGGCGACAACCCCAAGTGCTACGCCAATAAGCTGAGAATATTTGGAAACAAAAGAGGGGCCGGGGAGTCAATATGGGAGATCAAAAAAAATATGGGTATTGTTTCCCCGACATTGCACCGGGAACACCGAATTCCTGGCAGCGCTCTCCATGTCGTTCTTTCAGGTCTCTTTGATTCAATCGGGCTGTATACAAAAGTGTCTCGTCCCGAAGTCAAAACTGCAACAGAGTGGTTAAGCTGGTTATCCCTGGCGGCAAAAAGTGATATCCCGTTCAGAAGGTTGTCTTTTGCTGAACAACGGCTGGTCCTCATTGGCCGGGCGCTCATCAAACAACCTAAACTGCTCATCCTTGATGAACCCAGCCAAGGACTCGACGATGTCCACAGAAATCGCCTTTTAGATCTTCTTGAAAACATCGCTGACAGAAAACTCTCTACCATTGTCTTTGTCAGCCATCGCCAAGACGAACACAGGCCATTTTTCACCAATCAAATCAAGCTCGACTCCTATGTACCTTGATGGTACACTGTCCGGATTATTTTGCTGATCAATCTCGACACTCTTTAATTGAAAGGATTTCTGCATATGGATATCAATGATCTCAATATCAAAGCGTACCTGGAAGAACTCTACAGACAAACCGGTGGAGATACCGAAAAGCAGATTTCCATGCATGATCTGGGTGCAGCAATTGGTCTGGAAAAGGCCGAATCTGGCAGTATTGCCGAACAGTTGATAGTAGAAGGCCAGGCCGAATTAAGAACCCTTGCCGGCGGTATAAGTATCACCGCAGAAGGTCTTGCACTCTTAGGCATTTCTGCTGTCGCACCCCACTCTGCCGAGAGTGATTTCCATCTTAGTCTAGGTCCCGTTGTTGATGATGCCGACCGCCAAACAGTGCAGCTCCTCACACAGGAGATTAAAAGTGAAATTTCCGGCAGCAACCTCCAATACGACCTGCTTGAGGAAATCATATTGGACCTTAAAACCATAGAAATACACATGCTCTCTCCTCGACCTAAAGTTGCCGTCTTAAGGGAAATATTTCGTTCGCTTCAAAATGCCTTCGAAACTGCTAATATGATGAAGGGGGCGGCTCAACTTAAAACAATTACAGGTTGACCATAAAGAGTCCCGCGCCACCATTCTGTACCTATAGTATTTTTCAAAAACTGCATCTGTTCTTTTTGTCCGGTCAAAGTAATATGCACTCAGTGATCAATTACGTGCCAGTACCAGTCTCTTAAACTTTCCGGGGTGCGATGAAAAACGTTTTCTTTTATATCATGACTGTTTTGATCTGGGGTTCCACCTGGATCGGCATAAAGTTTCAGTTAGGGACAGTTGCCCCAATGGTTTCGGTTGGATACAGATTTGCGCTGGCTGCGCTGCTCCTGCTGCTTTGGTGCCGGTTGCGTAATCTGCCAATGCGCTTTACCCTCAAAGACCACCTATTTATAGCTCTACAGGGAACATTTCTCTTTTGCATCAACTACCTGCTTTTTTATCTTGCAGAATTGCATTTAACAAGTGGACTTGCTGCAGTGATCTTTTCGACTATCCTTCTCATGAATATGATCAATGGAAGGATCTTTCTTAAATCAACTCTGGATATCCGAGTCATTGTTGGCGGCTTACTTGGACTCCCTGGAATCATTCTTGTCTTCATGCCAGAGGTAACCTCTTTTTCCCACGACTCTAATAATATGCGCGGCATATTGCTCTGTGTACTGGCTACCTACTTTGCCTCTCTTGGTAATATCCTTTCCGCAAGAAACCAGAAAAAACATCTACCAGTTGTCCAAACTAATGCCTTCGGTATGGCTTACGGGGCGATTATTATGTTGAGCATGGCTTATTTCAGCGGAAAGCAGTTTCAGGTTGACCTGAGCTTCGATTACCTGGGTTCACTTATCTATCTGTCAATCTTTGGCTCCATCATTGCTTTTGGCTGTTATCTTGCTTTGGTCGGGAATATTGGTGCAGACCGGGCTGCTTATGCAACCCTGCTATTCCCCTTGGTCGCCCTTGTAATTTCAACCATTTGGGAGGGGTATCACTGGACAGGATCCGCTCTTTTGGGCGTAGGGCTTATTCTTTGCGGCAACCTTCTCATGATACAGCGAAAGAAAAATCGCAAATTGACCAATAAAAAGAACTATCTGATATGGCCATGGCAGAAGAAGTCCTGCCATCATCAAACCGTTAAATCACCAAATTAATCAGTTTAATTGACAATTCAAAGAGACGAACCATGAAAACTATCGGGCTATTAGGTGGCATGAGTTGGGAGAGCACCGCACATTACTATCGATTATTGAACCAAGGCGTGAATGAAAAGCTAGGTGGACTCCATTCAGCAAAAATTGCCATGGTGAGTGTAGATTTCCAACAACTGGAAATCTACATGCGACAAGGACAATGGGCTGAATGTGGTGAACTCCTTGCCAGAGCAGCCCAAAAAATCGAAATGGCCGGAGCAGATTTTCTCCTCATCTGTACCAACACTATGCACAAAGTAGCAGAAACTATTACTGCAGCCGTCGACATCCCGCTTCTGCACATTGCCGACGCTACAGCAGAAAAAATCAAAGAAAACAACATACAAAGCGTCGGACTGCTTGGAACTAGATTCACAATGGAAGAAGATTTTTACAGCGGCAGGCTCAAAGAAAAACATGGACTCAGAGTAATTATACCATCCAGGACAGATTGCCAAAAAGTCCATGATATTATTTTTAAAGAACTCTGTCTGGGCAAAATCACGGAAGAATCTAGAAGAACCTATCTGAACATCATAGATTCGATGCACCTGCAGGGAGCTGAAGCTGTGATTGAAGGATGTACGGAAATTGGCCTGCTGGTAAACCAAACCCATACGAAAGTCCCTCTTTTTGATACAACAGCACTACACGTGGAACAAGCTGTTCATTTAGCTTTGGCAGAATAACCAAAACAAATAAAGAAATAAGGTCAATCAGAGAGGAGATTAAAACTCCGATTGACCTTCCCCACCCCACTTTGTTGCGATGAGTAATTGAGAGATTTTTTCCTGCTTTATCCCTTCAACGAACCACGGAAACAAACCCTGCTTTATTTCCAGCACTTTTTTGATACCTAACAATTTTTACCGCAAAAATAGTTTCATCCTTTATCACCCCAGTCACCCGCACATTTGTACCTACGAGGGCCGCGAGGCCAACCCCTTTAAGCAAAAAGGTTCCTCGGTTGGTAGTAATAGCAATCCCTCGATTAGTTTCAAGAACCAAACCTGAAAAAACAGATTGTTCATGAAAAATGAGATGACTCATTGTTTCGCCATATTCCTGGGAATCAGGAGGACCGATTTTTTCCGCAACGGCCATCATGCCAAAGGCACAAAGACTTGCGACAAACAAGGCTGTAACAATGTGTTTCATATAAATTATATATTAAATAGATGATGTAAAAAGTTCTCCAGTTCCGGCAGAACTGACAATTCAGATGGTAGGGCGGAAGCAAGTGGTATGCCACCTGACCTTTCCTCTTTAGTTCCAATTTGTTAACAAAAAAGAGCTCTAATAAAGGCGTATTTACATGGCAAATTATTCCCACTTCACAGAAAATCTGCGCAAATTTTGCGCACGGCATTAAAGTGTTTTCAGTCTTGTTCAACACTGGAATAAACAGTCTTAAAGGTACGGGACTGAAAATCACAGTCACAGGAGGTTAAGTCCTCAGCCGAACATGTCAGTCAAAGAGTGACAGCTGGTATAACGTTTGCTAGAATCACCCAATCCACAATATTATTCGATCTACTCCTCCCACTCGGGAACTTTTTTTGTCCCCCCTTGTTGGAAACAAGAATCAGAAAAATTTCTTTAAACTGCTTGCATTCAGGTATAAATATGGGATTAAAAATCGGTATAAAACAGAAACTATCTCTTATATTTTTCCTGTTTTTTCTAATTTTTTCCGGAACTGTCTCCGTGCTTCTGGTCAATGTACAGAGGATGGTTGAAACAACAGAACAGATAGTCACAAAAAATAATAAAATTGACGAACTCATCGAGATTTTACAGGCAAATCTTCTCGATATGGATGCCAACCATAGAAAATTAAATATCCTCAAAAAAGATAGCTACTCTGAGTATTTTGAACAATCTCAAAAAAACTTCGAAGAAGCCTTAAACCAAGCCACCGATCTGTCCGTATCAGCCAACAGCGTTGATAAATTATTGCAGGATCTTCAATACAGTTACATTCGACACAGAACAGGTTTATGGGATAAAGGCACTCCACCCAAAATTGGTTCTAAATGGGTTACAGATCAGGTTGTATCCAGCTGGATTCAGAGTATCAGTCTGGCCAAACGACAAAATCAGCAAGAGATAGAAAACGCCTTGCGAGGGCTTAATGAAAGGAGCAGGATTAGTGCAAGAAATGGCCTCTATGGCTTCTGTATTAGTATTCTGGTTGGGTTTGTTGCTATCTGGTTCATTGCCAGATCCTTTTTCACACCGCTGAAAACTTTGGCCAAAGCCCTCAAACGAATCTCAATGGATAAACTTCATCAACCGATTAGCCTCAAAGGTGGTGAGGAGTTCAACGAATTGGCTGCATCCTATAACGATATGAGCAGACAACTGAATGAAGAGGAAAATATCCGCAATGAATTTATTGCCACCCTGAGCCATGAAATCAGGACACCACTTTCTTCTATAGGTGAATCAGTTAATATGATCGTTGAAGAAGTGTTTGGTCCAATAAATGACAAACAGAGAAAATTTCTAAAAATCGCCAGTGTAGAGATCCGGCGCATAAATAAACTCCTCAACTATCTCCTCAATGTGTCGGTTTTAGAGTCTGATGTCCGGAAAAAAAAGTCTGTCCGGCTTGACACCATACAATTAGTGATGAACAGTACTGAAATTTTTGCTTCCTTTGCTGAGAAGAAAAAAGTAACCTTAGCCGTAAATAATACCGGTAACTGTCCAGACCTTTATGGTGTCAGGGAGGAGTTACAACAAGTGTTCGTTAATATTATCGGCAACGCCATCAAATACTCTCCAGAAAGAGGTTCTGTAATGGTCTCCTGGATGAAAGATAAAACAAAAAAATTTCTACTCTTTAAAGTATCAGACACTGGCCCCGGAATTGCTGATGATGAACTCTCGCTGGTCTTCACTAAATATTACCGGACCAAAAAAGTTAGAGGTCACCTAGATGGCGTTGGCTTGGGACTGGCAATTTCCCAAAAGATTGTCTCAAGTTATGGAGGAAGACTACAGGTCGCAAATAATAAAGGGAAGGGGTGTACCTTTTCCTTTACACTTCCAACTCGACCATAGGTTGATACATGGTTAATGTCTATAGATGTATATTTGGAGGCCTGTACTTGTAATGCAAAAAAACCATTCTTTAATTTTTCGCTGGTTGTACACGTTGTTCCTGCCCTTATTAATGTTACTGTGCAGTTCATCCTGCACTGTCATGCAAATGCAGGCTTTCCAGGCACCTGCAACGAATACTCAGGCTTTTGCTGAACAACTTTTTATCAATGGTGATTTTGAAAACGCTCTTCTGGAATACGAGCAGATATATGATACAGCACTTTCTCCAGAGGATAAAAACCATGCTCTCTATGGATTGGCTTGTACTCAAATGATGTTGGCCCGCACCTCAGATCAGCTGGTCGAGTCAATCAGCAATCTACAGAAATGGAACGCAAACAAAGGGACAACCCCTTTCACAGAAAACAGGCATCTCCTTTTGCTCTCGCTAAAGCAGCAAAGTGACCTTATTCAGGGAAAAAACAAGGCACTCATTGAGCGCGAAAATCTTCAAAATTCATTAATAGCAAACCAGCAAATTAAGATCTCGCAAATGACGTCCACTATTGATGAACTTCAAAATCAAATTAAAAAACTGGATAATCAGATTCAAGAACTCGAAGCAATCGACGAGAATGTCCAGAAACAAAGAAAACCTATATGAGCAAACCAATACACATCCTGATAGTTGATGATGATTCCTCAATTTTAGAGGTTTTAGATGCCAGGCTGACTGCCGCTGGATTCACGACCTATAAATCCGCCAGCGGCTCGGAGGCTTTAGATATTCTCAAGAAACAAAAAATAGACGTTCTTGTCTCAGACATCAAAATGCCGGAGATGAGCGGGCTGGAACTTCTTCAAGAGACCAGAATTTCCTTTCCCCAGCTTCCAGTTATATTTCTTACTGCATATGGAACAATCCCGGATGCAGTTGAAGCTCTTAAGGCTGGTGCTGTTGACTATCTGACAAAACCTTTTGATGGTAAAGAGCTGGTCTCTAAAATTGAGAACATCATCGCAACCGTCCCGACGCATCCAATCGTCTCTCAGGCTGAAGAGGAAGAAGGCATTGCCTGGGGCAAGAGTGTGGCCATGACCGAGCTGAAAGAGATGTTGCTCAAAGTAGCTGCCAGTAATGCCAACGTGCTGATTCTTGGCGAAAGTGGGGTAGGCAAAGAATGCGTTGCCAGAATGCTGCATAATTCCAGTCCTCGAAAAAGTAAGCCATATATAGTTGTTGATTGCGGCTCTACTCCATCCGGGATTTTAGAGAGTGAATTATTTGGCCACGTCAAAGGGTCCTTTACCCATGCCATCCAGGACAAAAAGGGGTTAATAGAAGCAGCCCATGGCGGCACCCTTTTTCTCGATGAGGTAGGTAATATATCTCAAGATATGCAGAGTAGACTCCTCCGCTTTCTCGAAGAAAGAACTATACGACAAGTCGGTGCCATCAAGGAAAAAGAAGTTGACTGTCGTGTGATTTCCGCCACGAATTCTGACCTGAAAGCAGACGCTGACGAAGGAACGTTCAGGCTTGACCTCTACTATCGACTCAAGGTTGTCACCCTTCTGGTACCTCCGCTACGTGAGAGAAGTGAAGATATTCCGGAATTAGCTCAATTTCTCGTAGATAGTTATACCAAAAAGAACAACCTTCCAAGTCTCAAGCTGCCGCAAAAAACAATGGACTGGCTACAGACACTTTCCTGGCCAGGAAATGTGAGAGAGTTGAAAAATGCGCTGGA
>Ga0209692_10002037_pt1 | contig 23994 bp, 18 predicted proteins | sample tdDd472_FD_187129 | JGI IMG/M metagenome (GOLD analysis project Ga0209692, IMG submission 187129) | Marine sediment microbial communities from the Atlantic coast under amendment with organic carbon and nitrate - tdDd47.2 (SPAdes)... | ecosystem: Environmental > Aquatic > Marine > Coastal >... | reverse complement strand
AAAAACTGGGCGCTATGCTTCCAATAATCATGAATTTCTTATCGGATATAGATTAAAAAGAAAAGCTAAAAAAGAACCAGAACGAATTCTTGATAACGATGTAAGTACACTAAAAACTCTTCTTGCTGAAAAGTATAAGAAAATTGATCGTTTACGTCATGAGTTGGAGCAAATGGAAAAAAGCGACAAGCAATCCGATGAAGATAGAGATGGTATTCCAGATGAAGTGGATCAATGTCCTTCAACCCCGCCATTTTATATAGTAGACGAACATGGTTGTCCAGTTGATTCTGATGATGATGGCATAGTTGATAGTGAAGATTTCTGTCCTGAGACTCCGGGAAGCAGAATTAACAATGGCTGTCCAGAGCAAAAAGAAGAGCGAATTGAAATGGAAGAAAGATTGGAAAATGTCTATTTCGCCTTTGGAAAATATCAGTTAACGGAATACTCCAGAAGAAAGCTGGTGACTGTGATTAAAATGATGGTTGATAATAATTCTTACATCCTTAAAATGCACGGACATACCGATGATATAGGATCGGATCGTTCGAATGTAGAACTGGCTTATAAACGATTGCTTACCGTTAAAAACTATTTGATTTTAAATGGTGTTCCTGATAATCGTGTAATTATCGTTCCTCATGGCGAGAGACTTCCTATTGTGGAAAATAAAGACAATAAAAGTAGAGCGAATAACAGGCGAGTAACTTTCGAAATTTACTCCTATCAATAAATTCTAAAACAAAATATCTATATAAAATTAGCCCCAATTTGGAAATCCAAATTGGGGCTAATTGATATTTCTAATTCGATTTATTTAAACAAAAATACTTTTCTTTCTTGTGAACCTGGACGACCAATAATATTTTTAATATAGTCGCTCTTTTCGTTTAAAATTCCAGCTTTCTGAACATATCCAGTTCCCTTAGGCATGCATGCACCCCAAGCTCCACTAGGACTACAATCATCCAAATCGGTAATTTTAACAATGGTGTGAACACCCACAGTTATAATACAGGTTTTATAATTTTTAGCCAAGGCAAGAGTTTCCGTAATGTTCTCTTTTGTTAGGTCTACGGTTTTGTCAGCCTGTTTTTCTGCCAACTCATTAATCGTAGCGATAGGCTGACCCAAATCAGCAAATTCGTCATTAAAAGTAATTGCTCCAGAAACAAATTCCTTTAATATTTCAAATTTTGTGTTTTGCGCACTTAACGAGAACCCAATCAAAACAAAAAGTATAACAATTGATTTTTTCATGATTCAATAATTTAGAGATTTAATAAAGATTAAACTTTGATCTTATACACAAATCTACAAAATATGTTTAGTTAATTATGATGCATAATTAAAATAAATTATTTCAATGTTTGAAAAACCTCTAATTTATTGGCATGTAAATGAATTGAGTAAGAATATTTTTACTCATTTTAAATTAATTTCTGATAAGTCAAATTTATAAAAAATAAAAAACCCGGCTAAAAAGCCGGGTATCTATTTTAAATCCTAATCTATTATTCTATGAAAAAACCTAATCTAATTTCTTTTGTTTCGTTGATAACAAATATATTTAACATTTCGGTTAACAAATGAGAAGAATTGTTAAAGAATGTGAAATTTAGATTTAATGCATAAAAAAAAATCCTCTCGAATAATCTTCGAAAGGATTTCTTTGTACCCAGGGCCGGGATCGAACCGGCACGGGTTGCCCCACTGGTGTTTGAGACCAGCGCGTCTACCAATTCCGCCACCTGGGCATTGCTTTTGAATGCGATGCAAATGTAGATAAATGTTTCATTCTCGCAAAACAAATTCTACATTTTTTTCAAAAAAAATTAAAAGGCAAAAGTCAGTGCAAATGCCCATGATTGCTAGATACACTGACTTTCACTTTATTAGTTTATTTTGGCATTGTATATTCTAATCCAGCTCCCGGTCCTAATGGTAAGCCTAACAATATCCATCCCATCAATAATATTACCCAAACTACAAAGAAAGCCACCGAATACGGTAACATGGTTGCGATAATGGTTCCTATACCCGATTTTTTATCGTATTTCTGAACGTAAGCAATAATCAGAGCAAAGAAACTCATCATTGGAGAAATTACATTAGTAACTGAATCACCAATACGATAAACCACCTGCGAGAGTTCCGGAGAATATCCCATCAGCATAAACATCGGGATGAAAATTGGTGCCATAATTGCCCACTTGGCCGAAGCCGATCCCATAAGCATATTAATTAGAGCCGATAAAAGCACAAAAAGAATCATTAAAGGAATCATCCCTATATCCGCTGCCATAAGCGCTCCTGCCCCTTTAATAGCCATAATAACTCCTAAGTTTGACCATTTAAAATAAGCAACAAATTGAGCAGCAAAAAAGACAAGCACATAATAACCAGCAAGGGTTTCCATCGATTTTCCCATTCCTTTCATGATATCCGCATCTGATTTGAAAACTTTAGCCCCAAATCCATAAGCAATACCACATCCACCTGCTCCTAGGAATAATAATGCTACAACTCCTTTAATCAATGGAGAAGTTAAAAATCCACCATCAGGTCCTCGGAAAAATCCATTCTCGGGAACTAAGCCCCAAATCGTAATAGCTGTTAAGAAAAGAACAACATATAATGCCCAACGCAATCCTCGTCGCTCTAAATCGTTCAAATCATGAATTTCTTCCTTATGATCGGCGGCATCTTTATATACTCCCAGGCGAGGTTCTATTATTTTTTCGGTAACAAGTGTACCAACAGTTGCAATAACAAAGGTTGAAACCACCATAAAGTAATAGTTAGCCGTTGGGTTCACAACCACAGTTGGATCTACAATTCGAGCAGCTTCCTGCGAAAGACCTGCCAATAAAGGATCAATTGTACCTAAAATTAAATTTGCAGAAAATCCCCCCGATACACCAGCAAAAGCGGCAGCCATACCCGCAATAGGATGTCGATCAACAGCAACAAATATAATCCCAGCAAGTGGAATCAAAAGAACATAACCGACATCCGAAGCTGTATTCGAAAGAATACCAGCCAAAACCAGAACGAACGTCAACATTTTTTTTGGTGCCGATAATACCAATTTGCGAATTAATGTTCCTATTAATCCACTACTTTCCGCAATTCCAATACCCAGCATTGCTACCATAACAATTCCCAATGGTGCGAAGCCTGTAAAATTGTCCACCATCTCAATTAGAATACGATGAAGTCCTTCTATTGATAACAGATTAACTACCTCAATAGTCTCTTTGGTGCCTGGATGAACAGCCTGCCATCCGAAAAGGGAAGCTAGTCCAGATAATAGAATTGCCAGTATGGCAAAAATTGCAAATAATGTTGCAGGATGCGGAAGCGCATTCCCAAATTTCTCTGTTACATTTAAAAAACGATCTGTCCAGCTTCGTTTTTTCTTTAAAGTTTTCTGCATGTTAGTTAGTTGGTTAAGTTTTTCAATCGGAAAACCAATTGAACCACAAAAAAAGGTAAAATCAAGAGATACTGCAAATAAGAATCAAGTTTGAAATTTTATGCTAACAATGTTTTTAGTAGCTTAAGCAAAAGGAACAAAATTATTTCTTGACCTTCTGAGTTTAAACAGATAAGGATTCTCTATATTAGTATAAAGATTATTGATTTGTAATAAAGCATTTCCCCTGCTAAATTTGAGTAAATATCAAAAACATAAACTAAACTTTTCTAACATGCCTAACTTAACAACAAACTATTTAGGATTGGATTTAAAAAATCCTATCATCGTAGCAAGCTCCGGATTAACTGATACTGTTGAAAAACTAGTCGAATTGGAAGCAAATGGAGCTGGAGCTATTATTCTTAAATCTCTTTTCGAAGAAGAAATTGTAATGGAAATGGAAGAGCAAATGCATGCCATGACCAATCGTCCTTATATTTATCCAGAGACTTTCGATTACATGGAAGAAGAGCCTCATGAGGATATCTTGAGAAAGTATTTAAGACTGATTGAAGAAGCCAAAGCTGCTGTTTCGATTCCTATTATTGCAAGTATCAACTGTGTTAGCGCACAAAAGTGGACCTACTTTTCTCGTGAAATTGAAAAAGCAGGTGCTGATGCTCTTGAAGTGAATCTTTTTGTTTTGCCGACGGATATGAACAGAAGTGGTGAAGAAAACGAACAGATTTATTTCGATGTATTGAAAACAGTAAAGGAACAAGTTGCCATTCCGGTTGCTTTAAAAATAAGTCCTTACCATTCTAATTTGGCAAATGTAATCAAGAAATTAGACGATATGGATGCTGATGGAGTTGTAATGTTCAACCGTTTTTACAGTCCTGATATCGACATTAATAATCTAAGCATTACCAGTGGACAAGTACTTTCACATTCCGATGACTACAAGAATTCATTACGATGGATTGGAATCATGTCGGATCGTGTAAAATGCTCTTTGGCTGCAACTACCGGAATTCATACTTCGGAGAGTATTATCAAACAAATACTGGCAGGTGCTGATGCTGTTCAATTGGCATCCATTTTATATAAAAACGGACCGGAGTATATTGATATTCTTACAAAAGAAATTTATTCATGGATGGAAGATCAGGGATTTGAGAACATTCGTGATTTTAAGGGTAAAATGTGCCAATCGAAATCAAATGAACCAGCGGCTTACGAACGAGTTCAATTCATGAAGAATTTCAGAAATTTTGTAATGCATTAAAAAGAACCTTTTGTTTTTAAAAAATAAATATCCTTTCAGCCCGAGTCAAGTAATTGATTCGGGCTTTTTTATAGGCTTAAACCGTTAAACTGATAAAAATCATTACTATTTAGATTTAGTTTTATTAAATTGTATAATTCTTTAGTTTAAGCATAATTACTGTAAAAATTCATAATCACATGGAAACGACAACTACACAAAAAATCATGAAAAATTTTGATGTACAGGATACACTACAACGATTGGGCATAAAAGATTTAAATGCCGGAGTCTCAACGGGAACAGAATGGTTCGACTGCAAAGGTGCTGTTACCGAATCCTTCTCTCCTATTGATGGATCTTTAATTGCGAAAGTTCAAAATGCAGATGGAGATGATTATGAAAAAGTACTTGTAAAAGCGCAAGAAGCATTTAAAGTATGGCGCAAAATGCCAGCCCCAAAACGAGGAGAAATTGTTCGTCAAATTGGTAATGCTTTACGCGACGCAAAAGATGATTTGGGTAGATTGGTTACCTTGGAAATGGGAAAAATCTACCAGGAAGGTTTGGGTGAAGTTCAAGAAATGATAGACATTTGCGACTTTGCTGTTGGACAATCGAGAATGCTTTACGGATTTACCATGCATTCAGAACGACCAGATCACAAAATGATGGATCAATATCATCCGTTAGGGATTACTGGTGTTATTTCTGCTTTTAACTTTCCAGTAGCAGTATGGGCTTGGAATGCAATGATCGCAGCTGTTTGTGGCGATGTTGTAATCTGGAAACCTAGCTCTAAAGTTCCTCTTTGTGCAATCGCTTGTCACAATATCATTCAAAAAGTATTGAAGGATAATGATGTTCCTGAAGGTGTTTTCAATCTAGTTGTTGCTAAATCATCAGTAATGGGTGATAACTTTATTGAAGACAAACGTGTTCCACTAATATCAGTAACCGGATCAACAGCTATTGGAAAACGTGTGGCTGAAAAAGTTGGTGCTCGTTTGGGAAGAACCATTGCTGAATTGGGTGGAAACAATGCAATTATTGTTGCTCCAACTGCTGATTTGGATCTGGCAATTCCAGGGATTGTTTTCGGTTCGGTAGGTACTGCAGGACAAAGATGTACTTCTACTCGTCGACTAATCATTCACGAAAGTATTTACGATGATGTAAAAGGTCGATTGCTAAATGCATACAAACAAGTTGAAGGAAAAATTGGTAATCCACTTGATGAAAATACTTTGGTTGGACCGGTAATTGATGAAGGTGCTGTTGAAGTTTATAAAACTGCCATTGCCGAGGTAAAAAAAGCAGGTGGTAAAATTGTATTTGGTGATAAGGTTATTGAAGGCAATTTTGTACTTCCAACTTTCTGCGAGGTAGAAAACCATTGGCAAATAGTTCAGGATGAATCTTTTGTTCCGGTATTATACATCATGAAATACAAAACACTCGAAGAAGCAATTGACTTGCACAACGATGTTCCTCAAGGTTTATCTTCGTCCATTTTTACGATGAACATGCGTGAGGCTCAAACTTTTATTTCTGCCGTTGGTAGCGATTGCGGTATAGCCAATGTCAATATTGGAACTTCAGGTGCCGAAATTGGTGGTGCTTTTGGTGGTGAAAAGGAAACTGGTGGTGGACGCGAATCGGGTTCGGACTCTTGGAAAACATACATGAGAAGACAAACAAATACCTTAAACTATGGTAATGATTTGCCATTAGCTCAAGGAATCAAATTTGATTTATAAAAAAATAGCATTTCAAATTTTAATAGTAGTACGCCTCCGCAGTAGCGGGGGCTTTTTTGTCTTCATTCATTCAAATTTACAGCGTAATTCGAGCTTCTCACCTATCAAAATCACTAATTCACACATTAATGCAATATCATTCACAAAAGCCTTTCACATAATTTTTTAAAGCCTTCATAAATTCTTATTTTTGATGCAACACTATACCATGCAATCTGTTTACTATGCTGAGAAAAATTCTTACCTCTTTTTTCATTGTTTTGCTTTTAGCAATCATTGTTTTAGGCTATTTATATCTTCAAAAACAAAAAGAATACAAAGGAATTGATCCTTTCTCAGCAATACCGGTAAACTCAGAATTAATCATTCAATTTGAGAGTTTGGAAAAACTCATTACCAAATTAGAAAATAACACTGGCGCCTGGAAAGAGCTAGGAAACTTTGATAAAATAGCCAAAATCAACAATAATCTTCAATTTATTGATAGCTTGGTAAGCAACTTTGATTCAGATTATTCATTTTCATTAGATCGTAGTTTTACTCTGGCTAGTCATTTGCAAGGAAAAAACGATATTGAATATCTCTACATCTTGCCCATTAATGATTATCTGGAAGAAAAAAAGATTCAAAGTTCTGTAAGCAATTGGATTGGTCCTGATTTACAATTAAGAGAGCGACACTACCAAAACACAACTCTTTACACCATTCCAAGCTCTTCCAAAAAAGGTAATGAATTGCATTTTTCATTTTCCAATGGTCTATTAATTGGTAGCCGATCGATGTTATTATTGGAAAACTCTATTCGACAATTAAGTACCGAAAATTCCATATCTAAATCGAAAGGATTTGAACAAATCAGAAGAACAATTGGTAAGAATGTTGATGCCAATATATTCCTGAATTTAAAAACCTTCCCAAAACAGATTTCCTTTTCATTGGATAAAAGTCACAGCAAATTTATTCGCAACTACACCAATTTAGCCAACTGGACAGAGCTTGATCTTAGCTTTAGAAACCGCATTATTTTGCTGAATGGCTTTACTTATAGTGATCCTCAGCAGGGAAATTTGATGAACCTATTTTTACAGCAAGAGCCAGTAAAAATGGAAATGGAATCTATTCTTCCGGCAGAAACCGGGATATTGGCTGTATTGGGAATCGATGATCCATTACTGCATAAAGGTAAATACCGAAAGTTCCTCGATCAGATGGGGAAATTATCCGATTACCAAAAGGATATTAACGATTTAAAAAAGAAAACAGGAGAAGATTTTGAAGAAATTATATTCTCAATTATCCACAAAGAAATTGGTTTGGCATTTGCACAAGGCAATTCTGATAAAAGATTTACCGTAATAAGAACCAAAAGTGCCAGTATTGCCAAAGAGAAAATGCTGAAGCCAGTTTTGGGATACGCTAAAAAGCAACAACGCACTTTAGCATACTACAAAAGAACCTATAAATTGGATTCTGAAACATCCTTCGATATCTACCGATTACCGGATGATCGTTTGCCAGAAAAGCTCTTTGGAAGCTTTTTTACGGATGCCTCATCGGCTTATTTTACCTTTATCGACAACTATTTGGTTATGGGACCGAATATCAACTCCTTATCGGAGTTCATTAAAGAATCAGTTTTAGGAAAAACCCTTGATAGCAATCAAAGTTATCAGGAAAATAAAGAGTTTCTTTCCAATAAAGCCAACTTCTTCTTTTATACGGCAACACCAAAAGCAAATCGATTTATATCAAGCTTTTTAAATGAAGAATTACAAAAAGAAATTAAAAATCATAAGGAAAGTGTAAACAAATTTCAGGCAATTGGCTTGCAATTGAGTTCGAACCGAAACTTAATTTACAACAACTTGTTTATCGAGTACGATCCGGTTTTGGAAGCTGCTCCACAAACCGATTGGGAATCCAGATTAGATACTTGTTTCAAGCACAAACCCTATTTGGTAAGAAATCATTACACCAAGGAAAATGAAATTCTGATTCAGGATATCAACAATCAATTATGCCTTTTGAATCCAGCAGGTAGAATGCTATGGAAAAAACCTTTGGATTCTAAAATCATTGGAGAAATTCAGCAAGTTGATTACTTCAAAAATAACAAATTGCAATATCTGTTTGCAACCAAAAAACATTTGCATTTGATTGATAGAAATGGCAATAACGTAAAGAATTATCCAATTCGGTTAAAATCGGATGCGGTAAGAGGAGTTTCCATATTCGATTACGATAAAAATCGCAATTATCGATTCTTTATTCCTTGCAAAGATCAAAAAGCATACGCTTACACTAAAGAAGGAAAATTGCTTACCGGATGGAATCCTGCCAAGGCTGAAAATCAAATTACCAGCCAAATTCAGCATTTCAGAGTCAACAACAAAGATTACATTGTTTATGCCGATAAATACAGAGTATACATTTTAAATCGACGTGGTGTCGAGCGAGTAAAACTCAAGAAGCAATTCTCAAAATCAGAGAAGAATCCTTTCTTCCTGGAAAAATCGAATAGCCGTTTGGTTACAAGCGATACCAATGGTACCATTCACTATATTTATTTTACAGGAAAAGTGGAAAGCAAAACATTTACCGAATTATCGGAAGCACACTTCTTTACCGCTGCTGATTTAAATTCTGATGGTAAAAATGAATACCTGTTTGCAGATTATAATTTCCTCAAGGTTTTTGATGCTTCTGGAAAAACAAAACTCGAGAAAAAATTCGACTCTGGTATCAGCTATGCTCCTCATGTTTACAGATTCTCTAGAAGGAATATCGAAATTGGAATATGTGTTGAAAATGAGAATAAAATTTACTTGCTTGATACCAATGGTAACAATCACAGTGGATTTCCTCTGAAAGGCAACACAGAATTTTCCATTGGCTTTGCCAAATCGGGTGATAAATCTTTTAACCTATACGTAGGAGATAATCGTAACTTCTTGTTAAACTACTCCGTACACTAGCCGTTCATCAGCAATATGATTTTATTCACGTAATCAATTAAGTTGTTTACATGATTTCGTATTTTTGTTGAGGCAAACTAAAAATCTAATCAAATACATTAGGGTTGCACATGCGTTAAGCGGTATTAATTTACGTATGTCAATTAAATAAAACTACTATGATATCTAAATTTCGATTTCTCATTCCGGTACTAATTTCCGGTATTTTAGCCGTAACAATGCAATCTTGTTTCGATTCAGATGATTACGACATGGATAAATTATCTGATAAGGTAGATTGGACTCCAAATATGATCGTTCCCGTTAGTTACGGAACCTATTCTCTTTGGTATTTATTAAACGAACATGAAACTGATCCTGCTGATCAAACCATCTTTTTAGAAAATGGTTTTCTTCACATCAAATATCGAGAAGATAATATTTTTACCTACGATGCAGGTTCTGTATTAACATTTCCAAACCAGCTTACAGAAAGCTATTCAATGCCCCTTCCTCCGGTAGGTTTCGCCGGTCCAATACCTATTCCACCTCAATCTGATGTATATGGTGTACAAACAGGTCAAGCTGGCATTACCTTATCTCAATTAGAAATTGATGGAAATCTACAATTAACTTTTAGCAACCCGCTAAATGCAGATATCTCTCTTGATGTGACGATTCCTGGTGGAACAATCGGAGGTGCACTTGCAACGGATAACTTTACAATTCCAGCAAACAATCCAAACCATGTTGAGAACTTCGATTTAACTGATCTCAATCTAACTTTTAACACACCATACACAACTGCAAATGAAATTACCATTGAATTTTCTGGAACAATTCTAGACAATGGAGGAACCATTTCTGGTGTAGGTAGCTTAGGAATTCAATATCAGGTTCAGAATATAAATTTCGATATGGCTTATGGTGATTTTGGTAAACAAATGATAGACATAGGAACTGGTAATATAGATATGGATGTTGATTTTTGGGATGATATTGAAGGCGAATATGAATTTGCTGATCCAAGAATTTACTTGTACATGCGCAATTCGGTTGGTGTACCTTTTGAGATTAATGCCAATATGACTGGTTATAGTACAGATGGCAATTCGGCATCTCTAAATCCAGATCCTTTGCAACCCAATTATCCAAAAAATTTATCCGAAGTTACCAACGGAATATCAGAAACAGTTGTTTACGACAGAAACAACTCACAAATCACTCAAGTAATGGCTTTGCCACCTTCTGATCGATTAGATTATTCAGGTCAGGTTGACTTAAATCCAAATCCCGTAGATATTAATTCTCAACCAAACATTCTTAGCAGCAATTCTAGAATTGATGTAGATCTGGAAATTGATGTTCCTCTTGATTTCTCGGCAACTAATTTAATGTTGCGCGATACCATTGATGATATGGACATTGACGATGCAGAAAAAATAATGAATGCAGCCATCGTTATAACAGCCGAAAATGGTTATCCTTTAAATGTTCAAATTGATAGAATTTACATGACCGATGAACTTTATAATGTTATAGACTCTATTGTAGATAGTGAAGTAGTAGATGCTGCAGGAGTCTATCCAACAGGACATGCATCCGAAGGAGAGGTTGATCCAAGTACAATTGTTGAAGTAACTCATGAAATTAAATTAAGTCAGACTCAAATTGAACACTTAAACGAAACGGAGAACCTGATAATTAATGCAAGTGTTAAAACTTCCGGAACAGGAACTGAAGCTGTAAAATTAAAAGGTGATTACGAACTTAAATTTGCAATAGCAGTTCAAGCCCAAATCGACTTAAATAACTAGAAGACACATTCACCCCACTATGACTAAACTATTTAATAAAATATCTCTTACAGGGATTCTGATTGTTTTTCTGATTGCAAATGCTACGGCACAGAAATTAAACAACACATTGTATTTAATGCAAAATGTGCCACAATCCAATCAGTTAAATCCGGCTATTCAACCAGAATGTAAAGTATTTGTTGGGTTTCCTGCTCTTAGTTCAATTTATGTGAATTATGGCAATACCGCTTTTGCTTACGATGATGTTATTACCGATGGTACAGGAATTCGTTCCGATTCGTTGGTGGTAAATGTGAATAGCTTTCACGATGCCTTAAAAACAACCAATTACGTATCTCAACAACTTGAAATAACTCTTTTTGCCTTAGGAATTCGCGCGAAAGATTACTATTTCACTCTGGATGTAATTGAAAAGGAAGATTCAAGATTTAGCTTCGACAAAGAGATGATTACCTTCCTAAAAGATGGTAACTACGATTATAGAGGTAAAACTTCGAATTGGGGAGGCATAGGACTTGATGCCAACTATTATCACGAAATTGCATTAGGAGCCTCAAAAAAGATCAACGACAAGTGGACCGTTGGTATTAAAGGAAAAGTATTGTTTGGTGTTGCAAATCTACATATGGAAGAATCCGATATGTCTATCTTCACCTCTGCAACAGGAGATCAAATTGTATTGAATTCCAAACACAGACTTCGAGCATCTATACCTATCAATGAAATTGGTTACGATGCAGATGGATATGTAGATGATATCAACTTTGAGGGTGATGATTTCGATGAAGATTTCTTTTTAAACACCGATAATAAGGGTTTTGCTGTTGATTTGGGTATGACCTACCAAATGGATGATAAAACTACGCTTTATGCAAGTATCTTAGATATTGGTGCTATCAATTGGAAATCGAATGGATATGAATTTGTTCAGGATGGTACCTTCACCTATGACGGTGCCGATTGGTCACAATCTGGAAATTCAAATGATCCAAATTATGAAGAGATTGAAGATGTTTTTGAAGATCTTTCGGATGATATTGCTGACGAATTTCGTGCTACTGATTTGGTAGGATCTTATTCTGTTGCCTTACCAACTAAAATCTATTTGGGAGGAACGCATCAAATTGGGAAGAGAGTTAATTTAGGAGCTTTGAGTAGAACTGAAATTTTTAATGGCAAGGTTCAATCTTCTCTGTCTTTTTCAGCAAATGCTCGCTTTTTTAAGAACCTAAGCACTAGTGCCAGTTACACCGTTGCCAATAATTCTTATGCCAACCTTGGACTTGGTATTGCGGCTAAAGCGGGTCCTTTGCAATTCTATGTGATTAGCGACAATGTAATGGCTGCAATTAGACCCAACAGCGCACAAATAGCAAACATTCGTTTTGGTTTCAACTTTTTGTTTGGGTGTAAAAACAAAGTAATTAGTCGAAACTCTTGTTCTTTCGAAGATGAATTAAAGAACAAAAAGAAACCCTTATACAAATAAAGCGTAACTACAATAAACTCCATATTTTCGGAGTGTTTACATCAATTTAAATTCAGGGCTACCTCATGCAGGTAGTCCTTTTTTTGTGTTTTGTTTACCTCACCCTTTAGTCTACCAACAGTTTGTTCACATACAATTTTCATATTAATGTGTTCTCGAACTCCACTTCGTTCCGGTTCCCTAAAAGAGAAAAACTCAACTTTAAACCCAGAAACTCTTGCATCAAGATTTGGACTTTGCAATTACAATTTTTCCCTCCCAGGGAAAATGCCGACAGGCAAAAAGGTGAAAAAATAAAAACAAACCCACTTTTAAGCTTCATTAACTTTTGTTTAAAGCATTTAGCACAAATACCACCTACATTTGTAACATACAAAACAGAGATGTTTTTTCATAGATTAGATTTAGGTTAGTAAATAGTGGTTAGAAGAAAATCCCGAACTCAGCAGGTTCGGGATTTTTCTTTGGTGTAGATTTGCATGTTTTCCGAAAATTCACCCTTTAATCTACCAACACTTCGTTCCGGTTCCCTAAAAGAGAAAAACTCAACTTTAAACCCAGAAACTCTTGCATCAAGATTTGTACTTTGCAATTGCAATTTTTCCCTCCCAGGGAAAATGCCGACAGGCAAAAGGGTGAAAAAATAAAAACAGACCCACTTTTAAGCTTCATTAACTTTTGTTTAAAGCATTTAGCACAATTACCACCTACATTTGTAACATACAAAACAGAGATGTTTTTTCATAGATTAGATTAGATTTAGGTTAGTAAATAGTGGTTAGAAGAAAATCCCGGACTTAACGAAGTTCGGGATTTTTCTTTGGTGTAGATTTGCATGTTTTCCGGAAATTCACCCGTTAGTCTACAAACACTTCGTTCCGGTTCCCTAAAAGGGAAACACTCAACTTGAAATACAGAGAATCTTACATCAAGATTTGTACTTTGCAATTACAATTTTTCCCTCCCAGGGAAAATGCCGACAGGCAAAAGGGTGAAAAAGTAAAAACACCCCACTTTTAAGCTTCATTAACTTTTGTTTAAAGCATTTAGCACAAATACCACCTACATTTGTAACATACAAAACAGAGATGTTTTTTCATAGATTAGATTTAGGTTAGTAAATAGTGGTTAGAAGAAAATCCCGAACTCAGCAGGTTCGGGATTTTTCTTTGGGATAAGTTGCCTGCGGCAGTTAAAAACATTAAAACAAAGCCTTAAAAGCTAGCCAAGAGACAAACTTTTAAGGCTCTAATCATTTATTCGTCTATTTTTGTGGGGATGCGCAACGGTTACTTTTGTTATGGGGTGTTTTTTATTCATTTATTGCTCGTTCAAATTCTTCCCATTCTGCATCACTCATAATTAATGTGTCAGGTCCATATTTTTCATGCATTGACGGCATTGGAGGAGGAGGAGGAACAATAATTTCTTTGTCCCAAACAAATAATACTAATCTATTCTCCAGCAAAGAATCCAAATGATGTTTTTCAAGCTTCCTCAATTCGGTAATTTTCTTTTGATACCAGTTTTTTGATAAATATTTCTTATAAGAGTCTAATGCATGATGAATGTCTTTCACAATAGCTTGAAGTATAGAGCAAGAGTCTTTAATATATTGCAGTTGAATATATCCTTTAGTGATTTCTTGAGGTCTACCATACACGTCTTCTACTTGCTTTTTTTGAGATCTAAACTCCTGGTAATTGTCATTGCAGAAAAAAGTGAATAATGAATCTTGTAAGTCTTCTGTTTTTATTAATTCATGTTCATATATAATTTGCTGATTTGCTCTAATTTTAATAGCAGTACAATTTCTAAAGCAGTCTATAATTGGCATTCCGACGCTGTCATAATAATTATTTCTGGTCTTATGATATTTTTCAAGTGCTTGGTTAAAGTATTCTGATTCTGGATATTTCAATAGAAACTTTGAATATTCTCTGTAGTCAGATTTATTTTCAATCAACTTGAACGAAATGGAATCACTATTTTCAATAGAATCAAGTGTCTTTTCGTTTTTAACGGAATTACATGATACAATTATCAATGATAGTATGAATGTCAATGTTCTCATTCGTTTTTCTTTAATGTTCGTTAAGGCACATCCTTTACACAAGTTAAAGATTAGATTTTACACTAAAAAAAAGTCTACCCTTGTTGATGATTCTTTAGATCTTAATTTATTTTCGTTAACCTATCCTAAAAATACATTTCTATAATAGACCTTCCAAATTCCATTGACTTTCTATTCAAATTCAAGGTGCTTTCCCTCTAAAAGCAACAGGTCCATTTTAAGACCTCAATAATTTTACTTTTTCAAGAACTAAAAGCAAAAAAACAAAGCCTTAAAAGCTTGCAAAGAGACAAACTTTTAAGGCTTTTATAATGTAATCATCTAATTTTATGTGGATGCGCAACGGTTACTTTTGTTATGGGCTGGCATTATTCAATTTTTAAACTGGTTTTAATTTTTGTATTTCTGTTTATCACAATTAATTCCATAGAATTTTTTGCTTTGTAAACTGAATCTCCTTGGCTAATAAATTGATGAATATCCCATTCTTCACGTGTTTCAACGTTGAAATTTAAGAAGCAGATTCTATTATCAATTAGTTTATCCAATATAATAGTATTTCCTCCACGATTAGTGCATATTAACTTCACTATGCCGGATTTTTCTTTCGACATTAGCTCATCATAGGAAGATCTAAATTCTTTTCTTTCTATCGAACCTTGTATTAATATTATAGCGAAAATTATTGCACCAAAAACTGTAACAATTAGTATGAATTTTTTGTGTTGTTTTAATTCGCTCAATTTATCCAATGTGAACATTTATTTTCGTCTATTAACTTTAATATCATCAAATATTTATCATCGATCTTTAATCTGGGTTATGTAATATACTGGCTCATAACGCTGAGTATAAGAATAGTAGCCGATTGCGTAGTACTTTCCAGTCAAGTTGCAAGAAAGTTGATGCGGGCTAAAACCCTTTAAAACACTACTATCTCGGCTAATATTTTTATACATTGTTGGCTGCCGTTATTGGTTCATTTTCATATCTTTAAGTTTTATTTCAATCTGAGAACTATCTACTTCGGATTTATCAAAAGATTTAAACCACCTACAGTTCTCAAATCTTAAAGCTTTGATTTTTCCCCGTGCAGGAAAAAGATTTAAGTCTCCACACTTATTGCATTTTACAATAGTCCAATATTCAGGAATATTTTCTTCATATTCAGTTATCAATTTGTTTAAAGGCTCATTGCAGTCCGAACAATTAATTGATACTGTATCAATTACTTTTGCTTCTTTGTTGAAAATTTTCCCGAATTTAACCATAAACCTGCCATAAAGCCAGATATTTAAATCCTCGTTAAAATCTATCCTAATAATTTTTGCTATTTCATCGAATTTGTCCGCAATAAACTCTCTTTCTTCCGTGTCATAATCAAGTTTCCGAAATCGTTTAAGTCCACGAGTCAATATTTTTTTATAATCTTTTGTACTCAAGTTCTTGTTTTGTGTCGAAATTAATTCTCCCAAGCAATCATTTAACAATCTATCCATATTGTCACTTAACGATTTTTCTGAAGGTATCAGTCCTCGTTTATCCCAATCTTTGTCAGTGAACTTGTAGGTATTTTTTAAAGAATCAAGTTGAGAAATTTGAGTATCAGTCATTATCAATTTCATTTCGTTATTGTGACAAGAAATCAGAGTTAATAAAAGCAAAAATATCGATATGTTTCTTATATGCATTTCGTTCGTTTTAATGGCAGCCAACGTATGTATAACACGCTACGCGTTTTACACAGTCTTTATGACTGTTTGTTTAAGTTGTTGTTATTCTTTGTGTTGTCCGTTAAAATTACGTCTAATGGACTTTTTATTTTTGCAAGAGATTTTTCCTGCTTGCGTGGGTGTCAATCTCTTATGTTTTACATTTTGATATTCAAAGTTAACATTCTTATCTAAAAAAAAGCCTTCACAAATTGTGAAAGCTTTTGTTACAGTAGTTGTTATACGGTTTCAGCATCCGCCTCGCTTGCAGTGCGGCGTCGCTTTACCAATTCGTTATTGTTATTTATTAACTCGGCAATGGTTAGGGCGCTAGCTTTGTAAGTGTCAGGATTTACCTTAGCCATGGTATTTAGGTAGCCCACCATATTGTCGTTAATTTCTTTAATTACCTCTTTCTTTAGTTTGCTTGCCGTAGCCAAATCTTTCTTGGCGCTTTCTCCTTCTGCCTGTTGCAGGGCAACTGTTTCAAAATCTTTTTGTGCTGTAGTTAATTCGCTAATAATTTCGGCTACACCTTGTAACTTGGCTATGGCTGCCACAACTTCGGGCTTAGCCAGGTCGTTAAGTAATGACTCAATATCTGCCGATTCTTCTGCATAATCCGAATTCTGAATGTGTAAACCATACTGCTGCAATACATATTCTACTACCAAAGCAGCTTCTTTAACATCGGCAACCGGAATATGAGTGTAGCCCTCAACCAACTTAAATAAAGATCTGATAGCCATATCGCGAACATGATCTTTTTCTGCCATAATCGAATAGACTTTCAATCGGTTTAAAGCCTCAATTAGGGAAGTATTAAAGCCTTTTACCTTTTCGATTATTGACGTTAAATACGTATCAGTACTCCAGTCGTTCTTTGCAAATGCTGCCAAAATAAGCGTTAGTAATGCACTAACATCGCCATTGCGACTACTTGTCGAAATCTTCTTAATTAATGTCATTGTTGTAATTTTAAATTAGTAGTTATTTGTTTTGCCTAAACAGGCATTGTTCAAAAAATCAGTTTTTCAGCCTTTGCCTAAACAGGCATTATTTAAAAAATCAATTTTTCAGGCTTTGCCTAAATGGGCATTGTTTAAAAAAGCAATTTGTCGGACTTTGCCTAAATGGGCATTGTTCAAAAATCATTTTTTAGGGCTGTACCTATACAGGCATGGCTTAAAAAAAGTCTATTTTCAATGCAATTTGTATGTGCCTTAGTTTTAGGTGACTCTATCAAATTTAAAAAATATTTTTAGTAAACAAAAAAATATTTTCAACTCATATTTAAAAATTTACACCGCTAGAACGAAATGAAAAAATAAGAATAGCTAATCGACACACCAATCTGTATAGCAAAATCATAGAGATTTTTATTTAGAGATTTATCTCACTAAAGTCAATAGTATTCTCGATTTGTTCCAATGAAATACCTAACAAAATACACATTTTCACTCATCGGGAAGAATATCTGGGATAGATGCTAAAATGGTTTTTTAATGCGATTGTCCCGGAGACTTTTTAAAGGTATTTACGCTTCACTATATTTCTATTATCTTTGTCGTTCAAAAGTATTAGAATATGGCATTTATAAAGTTTATCGTTATTGCTGTCGGCATTTATTATTTGTTAAAGTGGACCATTAAAGCAATGTTCCCGTTTTTGGTGCAGAAAACATTTGATAAAATGCAGAAAGAAGCGCAAAAACAACAGCAGCAAACAAACACAAAGAAAGAAGGCGAAGTTACCATCGATAAATCTACTGATAGAAAAAACAATCCAAACAAAAAGGATATTGGCGACTATGTAGATTTTGAGGAAGTAGATGAGTAATAATTTATTTATTACGCAAACGATAGTATATCACGATTCAAAAAATAATTTATCAAAAACACTAGAAATTAATGATATGGAAAAGCCATCGAATGGCTTTTTTTGTATTTTTGTGTTTCGTTCAAATTAAAATAATAAACTTAAAATATAAGATTTATGGCTCAGGAAGATGTTTTCAAGAAACTGGTTGCCCATTGTAAGGAATACGGTTTTGTATTTCAGTCATCAGAAATTTACGATGGACTAAGTGCTGTTTACGATTACGCACAATTGGGTGTTGAATTGAAAAACAACATCAAAAAATACTGGTGGGATTCTATGGTAAAATTGCACGAAAATGTAGTGGGTATCGATACTGCTATTTTTATGCACCCAACCATTTGGAAAGCTTCGGGTCACGTTGATGCTTTTAATGATCCATTGATTGATAACAAAGATTCAAAGAAACGTTACAGAGCTGATGTTTTAATTGAAGATTTGATGGCTAAATTTGAAGCCAAAATGGACAAGGAAGTTGCCAAAGCAAAGAAAAAGTTTGGTGAATCTTTCGACGAAGAGCAGTTTAGAGCAACCAATCCTCGTGTTAAGGCAAACAAAGAGAAAATGGATGCGGTTCACAAGCGTTTTGTTGATGCTTTGGATAAGAATGATTTGGACGAATTAAAGCAAATCATTATCGATAACGAGATTGCTTGTCCTATTTCGGGAACTAAGAACTGGACCGACGTTCGTCAGTTCAACCTAATGTTCTCAACCGATATGGGTTCAACTTCTGACGGAAGTAGCAAGATTTATCTTCGTCCGGAAACGGCTCAGGGTATTTTCGTAAACTACCTGAATGTTCAGAAAACAGGTCGTATGAAAATTCCTTTCGGGATTGCACAAATTGGTAAAGCATTCCGTAACGAGATTGTAGCTCGTCAGTTTATTTTCCGTATGCGTGAATTTGAACAAATGGAGCTTCAGTTCTTTGTCCGTCCGGGTGAGGAAATGAAATGGTTTAATGCTTGGAAAGAAACGCGTATGAGCTGGCACAAAGCCCTTGGTTTTGGCGAAGAAAAATACCGTTTCCACGATCACGATAAATTGGCTCACTATGCCAATGCAGCTACCGATGTAGAGTTTAAATTCCCATTCGGATTTAAAGAGGTGGAAGGAATTCACTCTCGTACCGATTTCGATTTAAATCAGCACCAGGAATTCTCAGGTAAGAAAATTCAGTATTTCGATCCTGAGTTGAACAAGAGCTACGTTCCTTATGTAGTCGAGACTTCGATTGGAGTTGACCGTATGTTCCTACAAATTATGTCGGAAGCCTACCAGGAAGAAAAAATCCAGAAGGAAGATGGAAAAACCGACGAACGTGTAGTTCTTCGTTTACCACTTGCTTTGGCTCCGGTTAAGCTTTGTGTAATGCCATTAACTAAGAAAGATGGTTTACCTGATAAAGCTCGCGAAATCATTAGCGACCTGAAATTTGATTTCAACTGCCAGTACGACGAAAAAGACTCTATTGGTAAGCGTTACCGTCGTCAGGATGCTATTGGTACTCCTTTCTGTGTAACGGTTGATCACCAGTCGTTAGAAGACAATACGGTTACCATTCGTCATCGCGACAGCATGGAACAAGAGCGTGTTGAGATTTCAAAATTAGCTGAGATCCTTGATTCTCATGTTAGCATGAAAGCTTTATTTAAGCAATTGAAATAAGCTAAATTCAAAATATATGAAAGCCATTCTCATTGAGGATGGCTTTTTTTTGTTATCACCTCATCCTAAACTTCTCTTAGAACTACTATTTCTAAAGATCTTCGAATATCGTAAAAAAAAAGGTGTTGAACCCACTTCGGGGTTCAGTCTTATATATCTATCATTTATCCACCCCGAATTTCATACGGGGTTATTTATATAAAATCCCTTCAGGATACCTAAATTCTATGATTTAATCTTTTCAAATTTTGTAATTTTTTCCTTATAGAAAACCACAGAGTGGTTTAATTTGAATAACCACGGGTAAAACCTGTGGTGTTTGGTAATCAAACCATAGAACCCCGAAGTGGGTTCAATATTTGTGTCTTAAGAGTAGTTCCTCAAGGAGAAAGTCCCGAACTTAATGAGGGAGATGAGATAATTTTCAATTTCATTATCTTTAAGCTTACCATTTTAATCTCTTCAAGCATGCCCAAACTCAAATTCGCTGCTATACAAGTCAACAATATCGATGCTAAAACTATAGCCGATAGAGATACTAATCTGCTCCAGGCAAAGAAGATCATCGATAAACTAGAAAATGTTGACCTGATAGTTTTACCAGAACTCTTTACCTGTGGATATTCTCGAGAAACATTCGATAATTTACAAGATTTAGCTGAAGATATTTCAGGGGATAGCTTTCAGTTTTTTTCATCAATAGCCAAAGAGAAAAATTGCTACATCTGTTATGGATTTCCTCAAATAAAGGATGATAAATATTTCATATCCCAAGCTGTTATCAATCCCGAAGGAGAGATGGTAACTGTCTATAACAAACAGCACATGGCACAATTTGGCAACTCCATAGAAAAGGAATATTTCCAAAGAGGAGATCAAACTGTTAGCTTCAAAATTAATGGCGTTACAATTGGTATGATTATCTGTTACGACATGCGTTTTCCAGAACTGACTCGCAAATTGGCTTTGGAACACAATATCGATTTCCTGATTCATCCGGTTGCTTTTTATAAGGATAACAGCTTTCCAAGTTGGCATCATTTTATAATCACCCGAGCATTGGAAAATCAAATTTACATGCTCAGTTTAAATCGAGCGGGAGAGAAATATGGCAATTCCATTTTTTGTCCGCCCTGGATCGATTACAATACCTCTCCTACCACCTTAAAAAGCAAGGAAGATATTATCATTGGAGAAATCGATACAGACCTAATCCATAAAGTGCGAGAAGAATATCGTTTTAGAGAAGACAGGAGGAACAATTATTAATGTTTTACTTCACGATGCACCCTTTCGTTTACTGCTGTTTCACCCTTTCGCCTTCGGCACTTCCCCTGGGTGGCTACTCTTTATACACATCTCTTCATATCACAGAGAAGACATTGAACCCACTTCGGGGTTCAACCTCATATACCTGTCATAAATAACCCCGAATTTCATGCGGGGTTATTTATATTGAATCCCTCCGGGATACCTAAATTCTATGATATAATCTTTTCAAATTCTGTAATTTTTCCTCCTGGAAAACCACGAAGTGGTTTAATTGGAATAACCACGGGTTTTACCCGTGGTATTGACAATCGAATCAAAGAACCCAAAGTGGGTTCAACATTTGTGTATAAAGAAGAACCTAAAAGGGGAGAATGTTAATATTAATGTCTTCCCCTTTTAGGGGAAGTGCCGACAGGCGAAGGGGTGCTATAAATCATTCTACAATCTAATTTAGAAGTCATAATTATTAATTACATTAGTGCCTTCAAACAACTTAACCACTACTTACACATGAAACGAACATGAAAATTTGATTATCCAAATTGACACACAAGAGGATGATCAAATTTATTTGTGAGTTCCATGTGACCTTTAAAAGATAACTTAAACACATGAAACAACTCTTAACTCTATTACTACTTGTAGTAGTAAGCGTATGGCAAGCTGATGCTTGTACAACTGCCGTAATTTCGGGTAAATACACCAAAGATGGTCGTCCTATGATTTGGAAGCTTCGCGATACTGAAAGCTTCGAAAACAAGATGATGTATTTCACAGATGGAAAATATCCATACATTGGTTTGATCAATTCCAAGGATGAAAAAGGGGAAAACGTTTGGGGTGGTTCCAACTCAATGGGATTCGCCATCATGAATTCTGCTTCTTTTAATGTGAATATGAAGGACACTACTTCTTTGAAAGATCAGGAAGGGAAGTTTATGAAATTGGCATTGCAAAAATGTGCCAACCTGGAAGAATTTGAGCAATTAATGAAAGATACTCCAAAACCAATGGGTTTAGCGGCACACTTTGGCGTGTTAGATGCCGATGGAAATGTTGCGTTCTACGAGGTAAACAACCAAACCTTTACCAAGTTTGATGCCAACGATCCGGCTCAAGCTCCTAATGGTTATATTCTAAGAACCAACTACTCGTTTACTGGTAAAAAAGATATTGGCTATGGATTTATCCGTTTCCAAACTGCTCAGGATATCTTTTACCAGGCTGATGCTTGTGGTGATATGAGTGCCAAAACAGTAATCCAAAACTTCTCGAGATGTTTGAAACATCCAGTTTTAAAACGTGATTTCAGAAAAGAATTTGAAACAGTTCCTTACGGCGAAAACTTTGTAAATTCTGGTGATTTAATCACTCGTCACGGTTCTTCATCAATGATCATGATTGAAGGAGTTAAAGAAAGTGAAGCCAAGGATATGGCAACCATCTGGACTCAGGTTGGTTTTCCAAATACATCAATCGCATTGCCTGTTTGGGTAAGAGGTGGCAAGAATCTTCCTAAAGTACTATTGGCTGAAGGAAAAGAAAACTGTCCATTGAATGCCATGTCAATGGAGTTGAAGAACAAATGCTATCCTATTAGTCGCTCTGCCGGATACAAGTATTTAAAGGTTTCGGAACTGGTGAATGCCGAGAAAACAGGAATCATTCAAAAATTGGAAAAAGCGGAAGAGAAACTTTTCGAAAACACAGAGATTCATCAACAAAAATGGCGATCAGCTAAAGCCGATAAAAAAGAAATTGAAGAGTTCTACAATTGGTTGAATAAGTATACAATTGAAACATACAGTGGAATGCTGAACGTGAAACCGTTTTTGAAGAAATAAGCAAAACCATAATAGAAAATATTAAGTGAAGCACAGGGCAATTTTGTTCTGTGCTTTTTGTATTTTAGGGGCTTTAAAATAGAATCTGCAAAAACACACACGATAATGAACTTTAAGTCGATATTTAAAACCGCATTACCACACCTGGTCTCCATCATCATCTTTCTAATCATAGGATTTATCTATTTCCAGCCTGCATTGGAAGGGAAAGTCTATAAAAAGAGTGACTCCATAAATGCCTGGGGAGCAAAAAAAGAGATTATTGATTACCGAAATCAAACCGGTGATGATGCCCTTTGGACCAACTCCATGTTTGGAGGAATGCCATCCTATCACATTAATGTGGATTATCGTGCAAAAGACATGTATACTTTCAAACAGATGATGGAGCTATATACTCCGGATCCTGTTAAATTCCTGATCTTGTACATGATCGGATTTTACATACTTCTGATAAGTTTACGAGTAAATCCCTGGCTCTCTATTGCGGGTGCCATAGCCTATGCTTTTTCTACCTATTTCATCATTATTATTGGTGCGGGTCACCTCTGGAAAGTGAATGCATTGGCGTTCATCCCTCCTGCCCTTGCCGGGATATTGATGGTTTTCAGGGGAAAATATCTTTGGGGTGGATTAATTGCGGGCTTTTTCCTAATCATGGAATTGTATGCCAATCACATTCAGATGACCTATTATTTTGTGATCATGGTTTTCTGTATCCTGATATTCGAATTCTATCACCAATTGAAGGAGAAGAACCTGAAACACTTTTTCAAAGCCATTGGTGTACTTGCAATTGCATCAGTAATTGCCTTGGGTGTAAACTTTA
>Ga0209692_10002036_pt1 | contig 24008 bp, 24 predicted proteins | sample tdDd472_FD_187129 | JGI IMG/M metagenome (GOLD analysis project Ga0209692, IMG submission 187129) | Marine sediment microbial communities from the Atlantic coast under amendment with organic carbon and nitrate - tdDd47.2 (SPAdes)... | ecosystem: Environmental > Aquatic > Marine > Coastal >... | reverse complement strand
GATGAAGAAGACTTTGTCTCCACCGCCGAACTGTCCCGCCGGAAACTGGTGCGCCGGTCCCACTTCCTGACCATCGTCGCCGCCTGGGTCATCACCGTGCCGGCGACGGCGGCCATTTCGGCCCTTCTTTATCTGGCGATCAGGCTCGTCCTCTAGACCGTGATGACGTTAAGTGCGGAACATTTCCAGGTTCAGATCCAGCATCTCGCCCATCCAGACCGCATGCGCCGTATGGTCGATAAGGTCGTCGCCGGTTTCCGGATGGATCAAGACCGTAAGCCCGTCCCGGTTCAGAGCCAGCCAGGAAAGCATTTCGCCCAACAGGTCCGGCGTGAAGGCGATCTGGTAGCTCCATCGCGGATGCGGCCCGACCAGGCGTTCGTGCCAGCGTCCCATCCGGATATCGAACCTTTCCGCGACCTCGTTGCGGACCCGTTCCGCCACCGGCGCGGTCGCCGTATCGAAATAGACATGGGCATGCCACCCTTGAATGCCGTCGATACGCTTCGTCGGCGTTTTGATATCTTCTGCGGTCAAGTCAGCATTTCCTTTCCATTTCGTCGGTGTTCACCCGCCTAAAGCAACGTTACACTCCGCCCCCCGCAATGGGAAACCGCTTGCCGCCCTTGAGTCGCGGACTAGATGCGGCAATGGCATTCAAAATTTCGTACGGAAGATGGCGATGACAGTCTACGGCAACGTTCTGCAGATGATCGGCAACACGCCGATGGTCGAAGTCACAAAACTCGACACCGGACCGTGCCGGCTGTTCCTGAAACTGGAAAGCCAGAACCCGGGCGGATCGATCAAGGACCGCATCGCGCTTTCGATGATCGAAGCGGCGGAGAAGGACGGGCGGTTGAAGCCCGGCGGCACGATCGTCGAAGCGACGGCCGGCAATACGGGCCTGGGCCTTGCCCTGGTCGCCGCGCAAAAGGGTTACAAGCTCATCCTCATCATTCCCGACAAGATGAGCCTGGATAAGATCTATCACCTGAAGGCGCTGGGAACGCAGATCGTGATGACGCGTTCCGACGTCGGCAAGGGCCATCCGGAATACTATCAGGACATGGCCGAACGGATGACGGCGGAGATCCCCGGCGCCTTCTGGGTCAACCAATTCGCCAATCCCGCGAATCCGCAGGCCCATATTCAAACGACCGGCCCGGAGATCTGGGAACAGATGGACCATGACGTCGACGCCGTCGTCGCGGGGGTCGGGTCCGGCGGCACGATCAGCGGCCTGGGCCGGTATTTCAGGACGGTCCAGCCCAACCTTCGCATGGTGGTCGCCGACCCGGTCGGGTCGATCGTCGGACATGCGGTCCAGACCGGCGAGATTTCCACCGATGTCGGGTCCTGGCTGGTAGAAGGAATCGGGGAGGATTTCATTCCCCCGAACTGCGACCTGTCGGTCATCGACGACGCCGTCTATGCCTCCGACAAGGAAGCCTTCGCCGCCGCCCGAGAATTGCTGGCGAAGGAAGGCATCCTGGGGGGCACCTCGACCGGCACCCTGCTGGCCGGGGCGCTGAAATGGTGCCGCGCGCAGACCGAGCCGAAGCGTGTCGTCACGTTCGTCTGCGATACGGGCAACAAATACCTGGCCAAGGCCTATAACGACGCCTGGATGATCGATAACGGCCTGCTCGACCGCGAACAGCATCACGATCTGCGCGACCTGATCACCCGGCGCGCGGACAAGGGCGATGTGGTCAGCGTGCGGCCCGAAGAGACGTTGAACGTCGCCTACGGCCGGATGCGGATGTTCGATGTTTCGCAACTGCCGATCCTGAACGACAAGGGTGAAATCGAGGGTCTGGTCGACGAATCCGACCTGCTTTTCGCCGTCCAGGAAAATCCCAGCCTGTTCAAGCAACCGGTCAAATCGATCATGACGGTGAAGCTGGAAACCGTGACGCCCGACACGCCGCTGGAGTCGCTGGTCCCCCTGTTCAAGAATGACAAGGTCGCGCTTGTGGTCGGCGACGGCACCTTCTATGGACTGATCACCAAGATCGACTACATCAATGCGATGCGCCGGCGCGCCTCCTAGCGCCGAGCGCCTTGGAAGCCGCAAAGAATCGAAGAAAAAAGGACCCCGCCATGCAGCGCCCCCTTCCCCGCAACCGTCAGGGTCTGTCGACCCGCGCCATCCATGCCGGGCAGGAGCCCGACCCGACGACCGGCGCGATCATGACGCCGATCTACGCGACGTCGACCTATGTTCAGGAAAGCCCCGGCGTTCATAAGGGATACGAATATTCCCGCAGCCAGAACCCGACCCGCATGGCGTTCGAGCGCTGCGTCGCCGACCTGGAGAACGGGTCCAGCGGCTATGCCTTCGCCAGCGGCCTGGCCGGCATGGGCACGGTCCTGGAATGCCTGGACAGCGGCGCGCATGTCGTCGCCATGGACGATCTATACGGCGGCAGCTACCGCCTGTTCGAGAATGTCCGCAAACGGTCGGCCGGGCTGGACTTCACCTTCACAGATTTGAGCGACCCGGCGAACCTGGAAGCCGCGATCCGTCCCGAGACCAAGATGGTCTGGGTGGAATCGCCGACCAATCCGCTGCTGAAGCTGGTCGACCTTGCCGCGATTGCGGAGATCGCCAAAAAGCATGGGCTGATCGCCGTCTGCGACAACACCTTCGCGTCGCCCATCGTCCAGAACCCGCTGGATCACGGATTCGACATCGTGCTGCACAGCGCGACCAAGTATCTCAACGGTCACTCGGACATGGTCGGCGGCATCGTCGTCCTGGCCGAAAATCCGGAACTGCAGCAGCAGATGGCCTATCTGCACAACGCGGTCGGCAGCATTCTGGGGCCGTTCGACAGTTTCCTGGCCCTGCGCGGTTTGAAGACGCTGGGCATTCGCATGGAACGCCATTGCGAGAGCGCGCTTGCGGTCGCGAAATTCCTGGAGGCCCATGACAAGGTCGAACGCGTCATCTATCCGGGCCTGGAAAGCCATCCGCAGCACGCCTTGGCGAAACGGCAGATGACCGGCGGTTTCGGCGGCATCGTGACGGCGATCCTGAAAGGCGGCCTGGACGAATCCCGGCGCTTCCTGGAACAGACGAAACTGTTCGCCTTGGCCGAGAGCCTGGGTGGGGTCGAAAGCCTGATCGAACATCCCGCCATCATGACCCATGCCTCCATCCCGCCAGAAATCCGCGCCGAGCTGGGCATCAGCGACAGCCTCGTGCGCCTGTCGGTCGGGGTCGAGAATATCGAGGACCTGCTGGCCGAACTGGAATCGGCGCTCGCCGCCGTTTGACCTTCCCGTCCGCCGGGCCGGGTCAGGAACCCGCCGCCGCCTTCGCGGCGGCGCGGAGCCTAGCCCTGCGCCCGAAAAGGGCGAGCCCGGCCGAAGTGAACATCGGCGCGACGATCGCCAGGGTCCAGGCCTGCATGGACGTGACGTGCTGGGCGCTCAGATACAGCACCGTGCAGAAGGTTATATAGTTGATCATCGTCAGGCGCGCCGACTGAATGGTCGCCGCCGCGAAGGTGGCGCCGAACAGCCGCGTCATCATCCACATGGTGGCGCAAATCGTGGTCGGGAAGGCAAAGGCCATTCCGGCGATATAGGGGCCCACGATATTTGCCAGCGTCGCCGCCGTGGCGACGATCAGCCCCCCGACGATCGCCCTGCCGACCATGAAGCGGAAAGGGACGCGCGCGAATTTCGGCGCGCTGTGAAAATCGAACTGCCGTGAAAAGACGACGGCGACCGCCGCGCCCCCGGCCGTCAGCAGAAAGGCCGCCGGCAAGGTCAGTTCGATCTGCGCGATGATCCATGCGCCGACCGACCAGGAAGCGATCCCGGCGAGGACCGGCAGGACGAACCCGCCCCACCTGCTGGCCACGTGAACATAGGCCGGGATGAACATGAAGACGGCCCCCGTTCCGGCAAGGCTGGGCAAGGCGCCCGCCGCCATGAAACGGGGTTCCTCGGTCAGGGCGAGGAAGAAGTAGCCGGGGCCGGCATTCATCGGGAAGGCCATCACGATACTGGCCATGAAGGGACCAAGGCGCTCGCCGACCTTGGAAACCAGCAGAAGCACGACGGCGGTCACCGCGGCCTTCCAGACGACTCCGAATACTACCGGGGCGATCTCTTCCATGGGTCAGGCTTTCCCCGCCATCATGCGCCCGTCCTGGCTTGTTTCAGCCGCTGCGACGCCACCAGAAACCACAGATAAGCGGTTAGCTGAATGGCCAGGAAGGAACCCAGTGCGGCGCGATAGGCCTCCGGCAGATATCCGCCGGCCGCGGTTGCTGGCCATTGATCGATGATCAGACCGATGCCGTACTGCGTCAGAAAGACCGACAGGAACGTCAGAAGATTCAGGGCCGTATTCGCCCGCCCCGCCAATTCTATCGGAAAATGACGCGACAGATGCGCGTAGGCGAGGTTTCCGACATTGCCGGTAAAACCGAAAACCAGCCACGGCCAGATCGAATGCGGCAGCAATTCGAAGACGATCATGACCTGCGCGCCGTAATACAGCAGAAGAATTCCCCCCATCATCTGCAGGGCGGAGATGCCCCGGCGGCGCAGGAAATCCGACACCGCGCCGATGAGGATGAACCCCGCCGTCATCGCCACGGCGAGACCCAGCAGCCCGCCAGCGACTGCGCCGCGGTCGAAGCCGGCGATGTCGCGCAGCCAAGGCCCGGCCCACAGGCTTTGGATCGCCATGCTGGCGGCCAGACTGGCCGCGGCGACCGGCGCGACCCGCCAGAACAAGGGATCGCCGTAGACGCTGCCGAGGCCGCGAAGCTGATCCGCGAGTGTCTGCGTCTTCGCCACGGTGTCCCGTTCCGGTACGATGAGAAAAATAATGCCTGAGGCAATGACGGTCACCCCGCTCAGGATCAGAAAAATACCGCGCCAATCGGTGAATTGCAGGGCTGCCTCGGTCGGCGCGGTGGCGGCGATCGCGCCCAAACCGCCCATCCCCAGGAAGCAACCGTTCACCATTGCCCAGCGGTCGCTTGGGAACCACAGGGTGATCGCCTTGAAGGACGCCATCAAACCGCCGGCGACGCCCAAACCGATCAGCGCGCGTCCGAGCAGAAGCGGTTCAAGCGCGTTTCCGAATGAGAAGACGGCGGCCCCCACCGCGCCGCTCAACAGCAGGACGGATTGCACACGCCGCGGGCCGAACCTGTCCAACAACAGGCCGAGCGGCAACTGGAATGCGGCGAATGTCAGAAAATAGGCTGAGGTCAGCAATCCCAGATCGGCAGCGGTCAACCCGATCTCGGAAACCAGTTGCGGCGCGATCACCGCGTTGATCGACCGGAACAGGTAGGACAGGAAATACCCGCCCGCAAAGGGGATGAAGACGGTCAACACCGCCCGCAATACAGATACCCCTTCGGCCATGCGGGTATCACGCGCCGCGGCCGCCGTGGTTGTCTTAGGCATTTCTTCCCACCTTTATTATTGCCCGTGCCATACCCTCTAAGCGACGACCCGGCAATCTACCTGACGGGAAAGGAACAATTCCCCATACGGGCCAATCCCTGAAAACCCGCGGAAATCGGGGCATCCGTGACAATCGCACAACCGATCGTGTGCTCTTCCCCCTTTTCAACCGGGCAATGCCTGCTAGCGTGCAGTGCCGCAGGGCGAAGAGAGCGCAGGCACCCGGCCTGACCGGCCAATCGAGAGACAAGAACGAGATGACAATGCCGTTTGATTTTGACGAACTGATCGATCGCCGGGGCACTCATTCGGCGAAGTGGGACGCTATCGGGAATGTGGTGAAAGACCCCGCGCCGGATACGATCCCGATGTGGGTGGCGGATATGGATTTCCGGGCGGCGCCGGCGGTGAACGAGGCCATCCGGGATTTGGCCGGCCACGGCGTTCACGGCTATTTCGGAGATGACGGCGGATACAAGGATGCGCTCAGCAATTGGCTGGAAAAGCGGCATGGCTGGAAGCCCGACCCGGAATGGATGACGCACAGCCCCGGCATCGTCTCCGCCTTGGGGCTGGCCATTCAGGCCTATTCCGGGCCCGAGGACGGCGTGGTCGTCTTCTCCCCCGTCTATCACATGTTCGCCCATATGGTCCGCGCCAACGGCCGCCGCTTGATCGAAAGCCCGTTGAAGCAAATTCAAGGCCGGTACGAGATGGACTTGGACGGGCTGAAAGCCCTGATCGACAGAAACACGAAACTGGTCCTGCTGTGCTCACCCCACAATCCCGGCGGCCGTGTCTGGTCGGCGGAGGAATTGACGGCGCTGGCGGATTTCTGCCTGGCGAACGATCTGATCCTGATTTCCGACGAAATTCACCAGGACCTCGTCTTCGACGGCAGCAGCCATCACGTCACGGCGAAAGTGGCACCGCAGATCGCCGACCGTCTGGTCACCTGTGTCGCCGGCACCAAGACTTTCAACATTGCCGGCGCGCTGACCGGCACCGCCATCATCTCAAACCCCGAAATGCGGGACGCGTTCCGCGCCCGCAAGATGGCCGCCGGTCTGGCGGCCAACAATCGGTTCGGCATGGTGGTCTGCGAAGCCGCCTACACGCATGGTGAGGCCTGGTTGGACGCGCTGCTGCCATACCTGCAGGCCAACCGGGACCATTTCGACGCCGTGGTGGCGGAGCGGCTTCCCGGCGTGCGGTCGATGCGCTTGGAGGCGACCTATCTGGCCTGGTTGGATTTCGGCGGCACGGGCCTGACCCAGGACGAGATTTACGAGCGGATAGAACGCAAGGCGCGGATCGCCATAAACCGGGGCGACCGGTTCGGCGCCGGCGGGGAGAAATGGGTGCGTTTCAATTTCGCCTGTCCGCGCGCCCGGCTGGACGAGGGCCTGGACCGACTGACCGCCGCCTTCTCCTGAAACACCTGGCGACACACGAAAACACCGCCGGTCACGAACCGGCGGTGTTTCATCAACCGGGCCAAGAACAGGTTTATTCGGCCGCCTGCCGGCCCAGGGCAGCACCCAGGCTCCGCTTGTGGAAGTCGCCATCTTTCATGATTACCAGCAGCCGGTCCTTGTCCTGCAGGATCTTCACATCCTTGGTCGGGTCGCCGTCGACAAGCAGCAGGTCGGCAAGATACCCCTCCCGCACCTGGCCCAGCTCGTCGCCCATCATCATGATCTGCCCGCCCAGCTTGGTGGCCGAGGTCAGCGCCTCACCCGGCGTGAAGCCCAGATGTTCCACGAAATATTCCAGATCGCGGGCATTGGTGCCGATCGGGTTCCAGGCGAATCCGTAATCGCCGCCGGGAAGGATGCGGACGCCGCGTTTCTTCAATTCCTTCATCACCGGGATGGCGCTGTCCCATTCCTTCGGCAACCCCAGGGATTCCGCTATCTCATAGGTAATGCCCCAGGCGCCGGCCTCGTGCATGGTCGTCCAGGTCACCCCGAGCGTGGGCGACACGAAGACACGGTCCTTCGCCTCCTCCAGCATGTCCATGGCTTCCTCGTCGCAGAGGGTCGCGTGATATATGATCTCCACCCCGTGCTTCACGCAGAGCTTCACCGACTCGGCGCTGCGGCAATGCCCGGCAACCCGTTTGTCCCGCGACCGGGCGACCTCGCAGACCGCCGCGATCTCGGCCTCGTTCATGACGGTCTGATGCGCGCGGGCGAAAGGCACGAATTCATCGCCCGACGGATTGATCTTCAGCGTGTCCACCCCTTCCCGGCACATTTCCCGGGCGACCTGCCGGAACTGGTCGGGGCCGTCGCAGACGATGGCGAAGGTTTCACGGTGCAGATGCTGCAGGCGGACATCGCCCAAGCCGCCGGTAACGGTCAATTCGGGGGACGCGGCCAGCATGCGCGGGCCCGGAAAAGTGCCGTCGTTGATCGCGTTCCGCACGACGACATCCAGCCGGGGCTTGGCGGCCGCCGCGCTGTTCATGCTGGTGAAGCCCGCATCCAGGAACTTCCGGGCGTTCTTCATCGCCAGCAAGGTGTGCTCTTCCGGCGGCACTTCGCCGAGCGCCTCCAGATTGGATGTGTCGAGGAAAGTCACATGGGCATGGGATTCGATCAGGCCGGGCATCAAGGTTCCGCCGCCGCCGTCGATCACCTCCGCGCCGGGCGCGGCAATCGACTCGCCGCCACGGGCGATCTGCTTGATCCTGTTGTCGCGGACCAGTACTTCGCCGCTGAACGGCTCGCCACCCTCACCGTCGAAAACACGCACATTCGTGAACAGTACATCACCCATCGTTTCCTCCCTGGGTTATGGCCTTCGGCTCCAGGCCGTGCCTTCGCGCGGCGCGCATTGCTGGTCAATCGTTCGTATCGAGCGCCCGTCCTATACTAACATATCAGCAATCATACTATGGTACGCCGCCGCTGTGTCCCGGAAAAGTGCCGGCGCGGTCGCCGGCGTCACATGCCCCAGCGCAAGGAGGCGGTATGGACCGGCGCATCCCAGAGCCGCTTCATGTCGTCATCCAGCACCGTCACGGTAAAGGAACAGCCCGCCATATCGAGTGACGTGACATAGTTTCCGACGAGAGACCGAGCGACCGTCAATCCGGCCTTTTCGGCCAATCCCTTCGCGGCATTGTACATCAGATAGAGTTCCATCGCCGGCGTCCCGCCAAATCCGTTCACCATCAGCAGGATGTCGCCGGACGCCTTCCCACCCAAATCCCCCAGGATCGCGCCCATCATCTCATGCGCGATATCGTCCGCCGGCGCGAGGGCGACACGCCGGCGTCCGGGTTCGCCGTGAATCCCGACGCCCATTTCCATTTCACCCTCGCCGATATCGAAGGTCGGCTTTCCGGCTGCCGGGACGGTGCAACTCGTCAACGCCACGCCCATCGACCGCGTCCCTGCGTTGACCCGGCCGCCCAGCGCCTTCAGGGCTGCAAGGTCCATCCCCTCCTCGGCCGCCGCGCCGACGATTTTCTCGACGACCAGGGTCCCGGCGACACCGCGGCGGCCCGTCGTGAAGCTGGAATCCTCCACCGCCACATCGTCATTGGTGAGAACGGAGAGATTCTCCTTGTCGGTCATCTCCGCGCCCATCTCGAAATTCATCACATCGCCTTCGTAATTCTTGACGATGAAGAGCACGCCCGCACCGGTATCGACCGCGTCGGCGGCCGCCATCATCTGATCCGGCGTCGGCGAGGTGAAAACTTCACCAGGGCATGCGGCGTCCAGCATGCCGTGCCCGACAAATCCTGCATGCAGGGGTTCGTGACCGCTGCCGCCGCCGGATATCAAAGCGACCTTGCCGGGCTTCAGCACCTTGCGCTTCACGAAGCCTTCGCCCCTGTCAACGATATCGCCATGCGCGGCGCAAAAGCCGGACAAGCTCTCCTGAAGTACCGTCTCAACACTGTTAATGAGCTTCTTCATTCCACTTCCCCCTTCAGACCGTTGCCGTCCTGCGGCTAGTCACCGTCTTCTTCCAAACCATTTTCACGCGCCTCGGACATCATCCTCGCCAGACGTTTCGCGATATCCTCGATTGCCTGATCCAATGCCTTGTTGGCCGTGGCGGTTCCAAAGTCCGGAACCGTCAGCACAAGGTTCCGCGTGCCTTTTCTGCCCGTCCCTTCGCCCAGCCGGCGCGGATGCGCCTCGCGATAGGCGGCCAGGAAGGCCGATTTTTCTTCAGGCGCGAAATGGCAGACCTCCAGAATACGATCGACATGCTCGGCCGGGATCGGGGTCGGGTAGCCGGGGTTGGATATCTGCGAGACAAAACTGCGATTCTTGCCGATGGCCTGGGCGAGCCGCTGGCGCATGCCGGAAGGGCGCCGGTCCAAGGCGTCCTTCAGGAGCTGCTTGTAGACCGCGACCGGATTGCCGGCCTTCGCCTCGTCGCTCACGCCGTCGCCTCCCCATACCGGGCAACGACCCCTTTGATGCGGGCCAACGCGGTCGGCGCCATCGAAAGCGCGCGGATGCCGCAGTCCAGCAAGTGAGGAACAAACAACGGTTCCCCGGCCATGTCCCCGCAGACGCTGACCTCCCTGCCGGTCGACCTGCCGAACTGCGCAACCTTGCGGATCAGCGCCAGAACCGCCGGGGCATCGGGCCTCGCCAGATTGCTCAGCGCCGGGTTGTCCCGCCCGCTGGCCGTTACGTATTGAACGAGATCGTTGCTGCCTATCGAATAGAAATCACAATCGAACTCTTCGATGGAGATCGCCGCCGCGGGAACCTCCACCATCATTCCCAATTCATAGGAACCGATGGCCTGCCCCGCCTTCACAACCTCGTCCCTGGCTTCATCGAGCATTTCGCGGACGCTTCTCATCTCCGACGGTGCGGTCACCATGGGCACCATGATCTTTACCGGGCCATGGGCGGATGCCCGTAGCATGGCGCGAAGCTGCCGCTTGTAAAAGGGTGGGTCCATCAAGGAAAGCCGCACCCCACGAACGCCCAGGAACGGATTGCTTTCGCCATCGATCGTGACGCCCTCGATCGGCTTGTCGCCGCCGGCATCGAGCGTGCGCAGGGTCACCGGGCGCCCGCCCGCCCATTCCACGATCATCCGATAGTCGGCATACTGCTTTTCCTCGGACGGCAAGGCCTTGCCGTTTTCGAACAGAAATTCCGTGCGGACAAGCCCGATCCCGTCGCAATGCGCCGGGTTCAGTCCGGCAAGGTCGTCCGGGCCGGCGCAGTTGATATAGATCTTCACCGCCTCCCCCGCCGCGGTGACGGCCGGTTTGTCGAGATAGGCGCGGTCCTTCTCGGCCTGCGCCAGCGCCCCGCGCCGGTCGTTCTCGAAACGCCGCAGCGTCTCCGGGCCGGGTGAGACGACCAGACAGCCGGCCTCCGCATCCAGCAGCGCTTCGCCCGACAGAGCCGCATCCGTCCGTTGCAGGCCGACGATCATCGGGACGGCGCGCGCGCGGGCCAGGATGGCGACATGAGCGGACGGGCTTCCGCCATAGAGCGCAATGCCGCAGCCGCTCCAATCGGTTGTCAGGAACCGGGTTGGCGTGATGTCGCGCGCGACGACGACCGACCCTGGCGGGATGGCCGTTTCCCGAATGCCGGCCAGGACACGCAGCACCCGGTCGCGCATGTCGGTCAGGTCCGACGCGCGTTCGGCGAAATAGGAATCGTCGGAGGACCGATAGTCCTCGATTGCCGAATCCATGCAGTCGCGCCAAGCCTGATGGGCAGGCGCGCCGTTCTCGATCGCCGCCAGCGCCGGCCCGTAGAGTTCCTCGTCCTCCAGCATGGCAACCTGAAACTCGACCATGCCGGACGCGGCCTCATCCTGAAGCTCTTCCATCAGCCGGCACAGTTCCGCGCCCGCGGCCTCCAGAGCCGCGTGTAGTTTCCCGGCCTCTTCCGCAGGACTGCCAACCGGCATGCCGGACGGCGCGGCTTCGCCTTGCAAAAGGTAAATCGGTCCCGCCGCATATCCGCGCGAGGCTACATATCCTTTGATGTGCCGTTCAGGGTCCATCAGCCCGCCTGACTCGCCGCCTTTGCCGGAATTTCCTCGAAATCACCTTCCACGAGGGCGATCAGGGCGGCCACAGCTTCGACCGCGTCATCGCCCTCCGCCTCGAAATGCAATGTCGCGAATTGCGGAATCTTGGCGCTCATGACCTTCGCGACGCTTTTCGCGTCGATCCAAGGGCCATCCACCGAGGCCGATAGCCGGATAGCGGCGGCGTATCGCTTGGCCAATTTGGTCAATTTCACGGTCGGGCGCGCATGCAGCCCCACTTCGTGCGTCAACACGACGACCCCGGTCTGGCGGTTACTCATGGCTAGAGCCTTTCCTAATCTCGCTCGGCATCGCCATCGGCGGCGCCTCGGTACAACAATCTTTCCCGCCCCACCCGGAAGCCGTTCAAGCCGCCAGATATTCTTCAGCCGTCTGCTTCACTTCCTGCAGACTGGCCCCGCCCGACGCCTCCGCGGCGGCCATCACCGCGCCTTCGACGATCGGAGCATTGCAGATCACGACTTTCCCCGCCTTGTCGGCGGGCAGCATTTCAATCGCCATCTCGCTATTGGTTTCCGCCCCTCCCAAGTCGACCAATATCGCTACGCCTTTTTCCGACCAGGCCTGCTCGATCGCGGCCAGGATCGCTTCCACATTACTGCCCAACCCGCCGTCCGGATCGCCGCCGCACCACGCGACCGGCACTTCTTCGCCCGCCATCTGGCGCACCATATCGGCGGTGCCGCGCGCAACTTCCGGCGAGTGGGATACGATGACAATCCCCACACAGGTAACATCAGACATTCTCATTGCCCCTTCTGCAGAACGTCGCAGACCGCTTGGATGATCAAACTGCTCGACCGGGCGCCAGGATCCATATGTCCGATACTGCGCTCGCCCAGAAACGATGCGCGGCCCTTGGTCGCCAGCATCGGCACGGTGGCCAATGCCGCGTCGCTGGAAAGCTGCCGAATGGCCGCCAGATCGCGGTTGCCCGCCGCCATGCTTTCATGCACGGGCACCAGGACATCCAACATCGTCTTTTGCCCTGCCTTCGATTTCCCGCGCGCCATGACCGCTTGGATCGCGGCCCCGAAAGCACCGGTCACCGCATCGCCGTCGAGTTCCTTGCCGGCAAGTTCCTTGCCCAATCCCATCAGCAAGGTTCCATAGAGCGGCCCGGACGCGCCCCCAACCTTCATCACCAGTGCCATTCCGGCGGCCTTCAGGGCATCCGGCAAGGCCATGCCCGACAGCTCCGCCGATTTGTCGAGGACCTCCTGAAACCCACGCTTCATGTTGGCGCCATGGTCGCCGTCGCCGATCGCCTGGTCGAGATCCGTCAACTCGGCGACATGATCGAACACCGTCTTGGCGACCGCCTCTATCAATGCCGCGGTGAGTTTCTCCGTATCAGACATGGCCGTTCCCTAGTTGGGGGAGGCCGCGATACGGCGGCCGCCCTTGTCGAAATACAACGGGTTCTTGAGTTCCACGCCGACCTCCTCGCCGACTTTCAGGTCGGAGACGGGATCGACCAGCGTAACCAGACGATGATCCTGGAGGCTGATATGCAGATGGTTTTGATCGCCCAAATGCTCGATCCATTCAACCTTGCCCTTCGGTCCGGAAGGCGAATCCCTCTCGATCATAAGATGTTCGGTCCGCGCGCCGATGGTATGGACGTCCGACGGCATCTCGACCGATGAAAATACCGCCCGCGGCAACAGATTGATCGACGGGCTGCCCAATTTGGAGGCGACATAGATGTCCTTCGGCGCCTCATATATTTCCCGCGGCGAGCCGATCTGCACCAATTCGCCGTCCCGGATGACGCCGATCCGGTCCGCCATGGTCATCGCTTCGATCTGGTCATGGGTGACGTAAAGGATCGTCGCGCCGAGTTCCCGCTGAATCCGCTTCAATTCCAGCCGCAGTTCCGCCCGCAGCTTCGCATCCAGCGACGACAGCGGTTCGTCCATGAGGTAGATCGCGGGACGGCGGACGAGCGCGCGTCCAATGGCCACGCGCTGCATTTCCCCGCCCGAGAGCTGCGTCGCCTTGTTGGAAAGCTTGTGATCGATATGCAGCATGCCGGCGACGTCCCTGACGCGGGCGTCGACGTCTTCCGGCGGCAAACGGCGTGCCGGCGACCGCAGCGGAAACGCCATGTTGTCGTATACCGTCATATGCGGATACAGCGAGTATTGCTGGAAAACGAAGGTGACGTCCCGCGCGGAGGGCGGCTCGCGCGTCATGTCGGCGCCGTCGATCAGGACGGCTCCCGCATCCGCTTTTTCCAGCCCCGCAACAAGACGGAGCGTCGTCGTCTTTCCCGCGCCGGTCGGGCCGAGAAGCACGACGAACTCTCCATCCGCGATGTCGAGGGACAGGTCGGAAACCGCAACGGTCTCTCCGAATTTCTTGGTCGCGTTGACGATGGAGATGTCAGCCATGAGCCTTCTCCGCGCCGCGCGGCGACAGGTACAAATCGCTCTTCAAGGCCCGTCCTTTCGCCGCTTCGAAAACAACTAGGCGCTCCGACCGGAGTTCCAGCCCAACGGAGTCGCCGACGGCAACCCGGCGGTCCGACGGCACGCGCGCCCTGATCATGCCTTGCTGCGTCTCGATGGTAAGGATCTGGGTTGTTCCCAAATATTCCGTCCCGAATATCTCCCCCCTGAAGGCGGACCCGTCCGATAGTGTCACATGCTCCGGCCGAACGCCGAGGACGAGCGCCCCGGCGGCACGGCCTTCCCGCAGCGTCGGGACCGGGATATCAGTGCCGTTCAAGCGCACGCTCGCCTGGCCCGGCGCCACAGACCCCTCGAAATGCAGCATGCTCATGGAGGGGCTGCCGATGAAGTCGGCGACGAACATCGTCGCCGGCCGGTCGTAGATCTCCTGCGGCGTCGCCAATTGCTCGATCACGCCATGGTTCATCACCATGATCCGGTCGGCCATCGACATCGCCTCCAATTGGTCGTGCGTGACATAGAGGGTCGTGGCGCCCATTCTGTTGTGCAGACCGCGCAACTCTTCCGTCATCAACTCCCGGAACTCGGCGTCCAGGGCGCCCAGCGGTTCATCCATCAGGAAAGCCTTCGGCCGCCGGACGATGGCGCGCCCCAAGGCCACGCGCTGACGGTCGCCGCCGGCCAGTCGGGAAACGGGCTGATCCAGAAGGTGGTCGATACGAAGCAGCGACGCCGTCTCTTCCACACGGGTCTTGATCTCCGCCCGCGGAGTTCCCTGGCAGCGCAAGGGGAAGGTGATGTTCTGGCGAACATTCATGTGCGGATAGAGGGCGAAGAGCTGGAACATGAAGGCGATGTCGCGCTGCGAGGCGCGCTTGAAGGTCACATCTTCCCCGTCCAGAAGGATCTCTCCCTCGGTCGGCAGTTCCAGCCCGGCGATCATCCGCAGGGTGGTCGTCTTCCCGCAACCGGACGGACCGAGCATCACGAAGAACTCACCGTCATGGATGGTGAAACTGGATTCCCTGACGGCGGCGAAATCGCCGAACAGTTTCCGAAGGTTCCTGACTTCTATTTCCGCCATGCCGCCTACTCCGGAAAATGGCTGACGACGATGAAACCGACGGTTCCGGTCAGGATCACGGCGAAAGAGTATGTGTAGAGTTCGATCGCGAAGGGCTGCATCAGCATTACGACGCCGGCCGCGATCAGGATGGTCGCCGCGTTCTCCCACGGGGCGCGGCGGAATATCCGGCGCAGGATCGATTTCGGTTTTTCGGGCGTCATGTTGGTGTCCGTCGTCATTTGCGTACCGCCCCGAAGGTGATGCCGCGCAGCAGGTGTTTCCTGAGCAGCACGGTGAAGACGAGGATGGGCACCAGGAAAATCGTGGTTCCCGCACCGACCGCCGGCCAGTCCATTCCCCCTTCGCCGATGATGGTCGGGATGAAAGGCGGCGCTGTCTGCGCCGTTCCCGATGTCAGCAGCACCGCGAAGGCATATTCGTTCCAGGCGAAAATCAGACAGAATATCGCGGTCGCCGCGATGCCGGTGGAGGCCTGCGGCAGGACGACTTTCCAGAACGCCTGCAGGCGCGTGTATCCGTCGATCAAGGCCGCCTCTTCATATTCGCGCGGTATTTCGTCGATGAAGCCCTTCAGCAGCCAGACCGAGAGGGAAACATTGACCGCCGTATACAGCAGGATCATGCCGAGTTTCGTATCCGACAGTCCCAATTCCCGGTACATCAGATAGATCGGGATGGCGACGGCGATCGGCGGCATCATCCGGGTCGAGAGGATGAAGAACAGCAGGTCGTTGGCGAACGGCACCTTGAAGCGTGAAAACGCATAGGCCGTGATCGTTCCCAGGAAAACCGCGCAGAATGTCGAACCGAAGGCGATGATGAGCGAGTTGATGAACCGTGGGACATAGTTCGACGGCCCCGCGATCACCATGTTGCGGCGCAGGGTGATGTCTTCGCAAAGCGTTTCCGGCTCACCCAGCGACTCGATATATTCCTGCGTCTGCCTGGTGCGCGTGGTGAACAGGTTGCAGTACCCTTCCGCGCTCGGTTCATACAGTATCTTGGGCGGATAGCTGATCGAATCCGGCGGCGACTTGGTTCCCGTGGCGAATATCCAGAACAGCGGGATCATGGTGATGATCGCATAGGCGACGACGAGCACACCCGCGATGCGTTTCGCGTTCGCGGACGGTTCGACGATGGAGTGGGCGCTGTTTGTGCTCATCGTTCCTTCACCCTGTTGAGGGCCTTCACGTAGATATTCGCCAGGCCGAACACGGCGACGAAGAGAATAATTGCAAAAGCCGAGGAATAACCGGTCCGCCAAGCCTCGAATGCCTCACGTTTCAAGGTGATGGAGGCGACCTCGGTCAGCGACCCGGGTCCGCCGCCGGTCAGCAGGATGACCATGTCGAACATCTTGAAATTCTCGATGCCCCGGAACAGAACCGCCAGCATGATGAACGGCAGGGCCATGGGCAGCGTGATCGACCAGAACCGCCGGAACGGGCCGGCCCGGTCGACTTCCGCCGCTTCGTAGATGTAGTCGGGAATGGAACGCAGCCCGGCCAGGCAAATCAGCATCACGTAAGGCGTCCACATCCACGTATCGACGATGACGATGGACCAGGGGGCTAGGTCCACATCCCCCAGCATCTGGAAGGAAGACGGGTCCGTGCCTGTGACATAGCCGATGATATAGTTGAACAGGCCGATTTGGGGTTGATACAGGAAGCGCCAGAAGTTTCCCACAACCGCCGGCGACAGCATCATCGGAATCAGGATGACCGTCGTCCAGAAAGCGTGCCCGCGGAATTTCCTGTCGACCAGATAGGCGAGCGCGAAACCGATCACCGTCTGCAGCACGATCGTCCAAATCACGAAATGCGCGGTCGTCTGCATCGACAGCCAAATGTCCTCGTCCGTCAGGATGCGTTCATAGTTCCGCAACCCGACATCCTTGATCTCCGCGTTCGGACGGTTGGCGCGGTAGTTCGTGAACGAAAGCTGGATCGTCCAGATCAGCGGGAAAATATTGATCGCCAGCAGCAGGATGATCGTCGGGCTGACGAACAGCCAGGCGACCGCCCGGTCCGACAGGCCGCGGATCCTGCGGGCCACCCCATCGGGCGTGGCCCTGGCCGCACGGTCGGCGCTTCGGTCGAGTATGTTATCCACGGAATTGGTCACGGAAGCAGGCCTATCGTTGCATGCCGTTCGGCACGGTAATGAATATCGATCCGGCGGGCCGGGCGGGTTCCCCCGGCCGGGCCGAAGCCCGGCCGGGGCGCCCGACCTCAATTCGACAGAAAGCGGATCAAAGCTTGCCTTCGTCCTCGAAGACTTCGGTCCAATCCCCGATCAACTTGTCGAGGGCCTCTTGCGCGGTGCCCTGGTCGGCGACCACGTAATCATGCAGGCGTTTCTGCATGGCCTGGAGCAGCCGGGCATAGGCCGGTTCCTGCCAGAAGTCCTGCACGCCGCCCATGGCTTCGAGGAAATCGCCCGCGAAGGGTTGGGACGACTTGAAGGACGGATCGTTCAGCACCGCGTTGTGGCAGGAATATCCGCCCAACGACCACCATTTCTTCTGCACGTCGGGCTGCGCGAACCATTTGATGTATTCGAGCGCGCCTTCCATGTTGTCCGTATTGGCGACGACGGAAATGCCCTGACCGCCCAAGGTGGAGGCCGCGACCTTCTGCGACGGGTTCACGAAGAAGCCGATCTTGTCCCCGCCGACATTCTCGTCCTTGTACATGCCGGGCCAGAACGCGAACCAGTTCATCATCATGGCCACCTGGCCGGATTTGAACGCGTCCAGACCTTCGCCCATGTAGCTGTCGGTATATCCCGGGGGCGTGCAGCATTCGTAAATGGACTTGTACATCTCAAGCCCCTTCACGGCGTCTGCGGAGTTCACCGCCCCTTCCATGTCGTACTTTCCGGACGTGTTCTCGTATTTGAAGCCGTAGGAGTAGAGCGCCGAGGTCGCGCCCATGGTGATGCCTTCCGACGCGCGTTCGGTAAAGATCGCGGCGCCGTAGATCTTCTTGCCGTCGATTTCGCGTTCCTGGAAGAATTCCGCGACCTGCTTGAATTCGTCCCAGGTCTTCGGCGGCGCCAGATCGCGGCCATGCTTGGACTTGAACTCGGCCTGCAATTCCGGCTTCGCGAACCAATCCTTGCGATAGACCCACCCGTTCGCATCGCCCATCGCGGGCAGGGCCCAATAATTCGGCGTGCCCTTCGGCCAGGTCGAATAGGCATGGACGGTCGCCGGCGCGAAGTCGTCCATGCTGATGCCCTGCTTGTCGAAGAACTCGTTCAGTTTGACGTAGTAGCCGTTCTCCGCCGAACCGCCGATCCATTGGCTGTCGCCGATCAGCAGGTCGCAGAGCTTGCCGCCCGAATTCAACTCATTGAGCATCCGATCCGCGAAATTCGGCCACGGAACGAACTCGAAGCTCATCTTGATCCCGGATTGCGTCTCGAAATCCTTGGAAAGTTCGACGAGGGCGTTGGCCGGATCCCAGGCCGCCCAACACAACGTCAATTCGCCACCGGCCGCCTGCGCGGTTCCGCCGGCGGTAAGTCCGACCGTCAAAGCGGCGGCCCCCACTACTGCTGCAAATGATTTCCGCATTTGTTCCTCCTTGAACCTCTTCGGCGGTTCTCTCCGCCTGAAGCGCGTGCCCGGTTCGCCCCCGGTTCTTTCTTCCGGCTCTTAAGGGCCAGGCTTCCCCATTCCACCATTCGGGAACAGCCTTGCCGCCGCTCGCCGTTCTTCTGCGGCGCGCAGTTTTCGGCCCGCCGCAGCGGCCCGGATAGAAATCGGGCCGACCCAATGTTTAGTCGTTTTGGGTTTAGTAAACATTTCACTAAACATTTTTTGAGTCAATATGATTTCGGAAAATGGAATAAACCGGTAATTTAATATCGCAGAGCGGTATATTTGTAGTGTTTTAGGTGCGTTGCAGCAAATTGGCGCACGACAAGTGTTTAGTGAATTTCTTAGAATGTTTAGTGGTTTGTCGCATACCGCCGGGAGGCCGCCGGCGGGGCGAACCAGAAAAAGCGAGTCACGGGCTCAAGCCGAAGGGCGAGCCGAAGTCGATCATGGGGAATCAAAAGCAACGGGAGAGGAAGGCTGGCTGGGGCGGCTGGATTCGAACCAGCGCATGCCGGTACCAAAAACCGGTGCCTTACCGCTTGGCCACGCCCCAACAGCGGGCCGCAATCTAGGGATTTCGCCCGCTTCCGGCAAGCCCTTTGATCCAATTTTCGGCCGGATCAGGCTTCCCCGATTTCAATGCGTTATTCCGCCCTAGGCCCGCTCCGGCATGGCGAGCGCCGTGGGTTTGACCCACCAGTGATCCGGCGATTCGAACATGCCGGCCGCCAGCTCCGCCGCGGCGCGGTCGTCGAAAATCCCGAAACAAGTCGCCCCGCTGCCGGACATCCGCGACAAGCGGCACCCGGGCAGTTGCTCCAAAGCGTACAGCACGTCCTCAACCGCCGGGCACAGTTTGACCGCGGCGTCGGTCAGGTCGTTCGCGCGGTTCTTCAAAAAACTGACCAGCAAGGGCACCTTTTCCAGATTGGCCTGCAGGTTCGATCCGTCCGGGGTGAAGCCGCCTTTGCGCGCCTTGAAGACGGATGCGGTGGAAAGTTTGACGCCGGGATTGACCAGAAGGATTCCGGCTTCCGGCATTACCGGGGCCGCCATCAGGTCGCGCCCGGTTCCGGAGGCGAAACATGGCCGGCGGAATAGACAGGCCGGGACATCCGACCCAAGGCCGCGTCCGATTTCGAACAGGTCTACCTTTTCCTTCGTATCCACCCCGTAGAGGCGGGAAACCGCCCACATGGCCGCGGCCGCGTCGGCCGATCCGCCGCCGACGCCGGCGGCGACGGGTATGTTCTTCGTGAGCGTGATCTTCGCGCCGCCGATGAAACCGGCAGCGTCCCGCAAGGCCCGAACCGCATGGATGACCAGATTGTCTTCCTTGTCCGGCAGTTCGGACGCGAATTCCCCCTGCACGTCGATTTCGAACCGATCCGATTCTTCGACGTCGATCCTGTCGCCGAAATCGGTGAAGGCAATCAGCGAATCCACCTCGTGATACCCATCGCCAAGGCGACCCACGACATGGAGGTACAGATTGAGCTTCACCGGCGCTTGTACGGTTATTTGTGTCAAGGAGGCCCCTCCCGCAGACAACGCCAACCGGCCGTCATCCTGATTTTCTAGTTCGAGATTTCGATGATCTCCGGCTCACCCATGCCGTTCTGCAGTTTCTCGCGAATCTTCGGGACGACGTCCTCCTCCGGCTCAAGATTCAAGGCGCGATCCCACTGGAAGCGGGCTTCGTTGCGCCGCCCGACCCGCCAATAGGCATCGCCCAGGTGATCGTTGATAATCGGATCCTGCGGGCGAAGCTGAACCGCGCGCTCCAGATATCCGACCGCCTCGTCGAACGACCCGGTGCGGTAAAGAACCCATCCCAGGCTGTCGACGATGTATCCGTCGGTCTGGCGCTGCTCCAAGGCCTTGCGGATCATTTCCTTGGCCCGGACGATTTTAACGCCTTGTTCGACCCAGGAATACCCCAAATAGTTGAGGACGAAAGGATCGTCGGGTTTCAACTCAAGCGCCTTGAGGAAGTCCGGCTCAGCCTTTTCCCACTGTTTAGAGCGTTCATACGCGATGCCGCGGTTGTAGAACAGAATCCAATGGCGGTTTTCCGTTTCCCCCGCGATGCGCGCGACCGCCCGGTTATAGATGTCCACCTCTTCCAGGTAGCGCTTATCCGCGCGCAGAATGTATCCGATCTTGATCAAGGGATCGGTGCTTTCGGGGCGCTCGGAGGCCATCCCTTCCAACAATTCGACCGCCTGTTCCTTCTTGCCGATATCCACGTAGTTGTCGGCGATGCTGAGGCGCGCGTCCCAATAGTAAGGGGAATCGGGACGGATCTTCTCCAGCGTCGCCACGGCATCCCCGTGACGGTCGCGGTCTTCCAGGATGTTGCCGACGAGCAGCAAGGGCAGATCGTGCGACGGATCGAGCATCGAGGAAAGACGGCCGAAAACGAGCGCGAATTCCTCCGACTGCTGCTGAACGCCGGAGGCGAGGTGGTAGAAACCGTCCGACACGCCTTCGGCCGGTCCGATTTCCTGTTCTATTGCCCGCCCTTCGGCGACCGCCGCCAGATCCTGCTCAATCACCACGGTGCCGGGAAAGCGATCCAGATAGGCGCGCAGCAGGTCTTCGGCTTCCTGGGCGCGCGCCTGCATGGCATAGAGCTTGGCGACCGCGCGCACTTTCCGCAGCGGCGCCGTCGAGACGTCTTCTCCTTCATCAACCAGGGACGCGATCGCGTCATCCAATCGTCCGGCACGGGAATAAATCAGCCCCTCGTGCAATGTCCGCAAGCGGCGGAACCCTGTCTCGTCACTCAACTCGGCCAATGCGGTGATGGCTTCGTCGGTCTTGTCCAGGCCCGCCAACGCCCAGGCTTTCACCATGGGTTTCGCATACCGCGCCAGACTGTTGTCCGGAACCTGCTCGACGACGGAAAGCGCATCTTCCCAGGCCCCGGCGCGCAGACTATCCGCGATCACGGTGAACTGGGCCATCATCGGAACATTCGCGTCTTTCGACGAGATCGACTTGGCCAATTCCAGGGCCCTGTCGAAAAAACCGGCGCGCAGGTTCGCATAGAATGCGCGGACCTTCAGTTCCGGGTCATCGGGGCTGTTTTCGAGCAGCAAATCCAGAAGATAGGCGGCCGTCGAAAAATCGCTCCGCTTTTCGGCAAACCAACCGGCCAGATACGCCCCGGCTTGGGAATGAGCCTCGACCGGCTTCGACTCTGCGTCGCCCTCCGCCTGCGCCGGTCCGGCGCCTGAAACCGCCCCCGTCCAACCGGCGAATGCCAGGAAGCCGACTGCGGCAACGAGTGTTCGGAAGGAAGGAACGAAGTCAGTCATCGATGCTCCACGCCAATGTTTCGGGCCGTTGTTTCGGACAATATTCGTTATGTAGGCCAGCGGTCAGTGTAAACCAACGAACCGGCCCTTGCTACGTGCGATAACGCTACAGGGGGTCGCAGAAGGCGGCCGATCCGATACTACTTCTATTGTACGGACTGGTAAATTATCGGTGAAACCGCGATTATTTTCCATCCGTTCCATAATAATCGCCGAAAGCATGGCCATATCCAGCGTCCGCGAGGCAGGAAAACCAGAATGGGAGAAGGACCGTGCGCGACAACGAAGTGAGCGCCAAGGAAGACCGGCCGCATCGCCCGGTTAGCGATATCGCCTTCACGCCGGCGGTCAAACGGCAGCAGGAGGCCCGCGGATCCCGGCGCGGATACGCACGGATCGAAGAGGGACAGGGCTGGTCGAACCAGATCGACGGGAATGTGAAGGCCTTTGTCGAAAGCAGGACCTCCTTCTATCTGGCGACCGCCAATTCCGCCGGCCAACCCTATATCCAGCATCGGGGCGGCCCGGCGGGGTTTCTGCGCGTGCTGGATCCCCGAACCCTGGCCTTCGCGGATTATGCGGGCAACCGGCAGTACATCTCTACCGGCAACCTGACGGAGAACGGCAAGGTCTTCCTGTTCCTAATGGATTACCAGAACCGGCAACGCATAAAGATTTGGGGCAGCGCGACCGTCATCGAAGACGATTCGGAACTGTTGGAGCACCTGATGCCGGAAGGGTACCGCGCCCGCCCGGAACGGGCCGTCGTCATTCGGGTGGAAGCTTGGGACGCGAACTGTCCCCAGCATATTCCGGTTCTCTATCCGGAACCCCAGGTGGTCGAGGCCATTGCCGTGCTGCAAAACCGGATCGAGGGGCTGGAGGCGGAATTGGCGGCGTTGAAAGGCGAAACCGGAAGCGATTAGATGTCCTCGACATAGACACCGCAGGCAACGAGCAGGTTCCCGATCCTGCGGGCATAGGTCCGTTTCAGCCGCAATTCCCCATCGGAGGGGCGGGGCCAATAATATTCCACCAACCCCTCACTCCCTTCGGAATCCAGCTGCTTCATCAGATCCTGCATATAGGCATAGCCATCCGTATCGCGGGCTCCGGCGACATTCACCCCGATCGCCGCACGATTTGGATGGAAGACGATTTCGCCCGCAGTGTTCATGACAAAGACATACAAATCTTCTTCCAGCCGCATCCAGGTTTCCGGCGGTACCGCGGCAAGCGCACCGGGCCAGCCGTTTTCCGCGATGGCATGCACCGCGCCCTCGACCATGCCCTTGGCGTCGGACAAACCGTCCTGGGCATGCCCGCGGACCGGACCCAGCGCCGCCGCGATCAGGACGGCGACAAGCGCCGCCAAGCGCCATCCTGCAATTCTGAAGCGTTGGTGTCTCATGCGTGCAGCCTAGCACGGACAAGCCTAAGCGGTACCGTTTGATGCCGCGGCGCCTGGTTCACCATTAAGGCAATGAGAGGGCGGCTTCAGCCGGGAGAATCGGGGATTTTCAAGAAATCGACCTTGAAGATCACCCTTTTGATTTTTTCCACCCGATGCGGCACCTCCGGAACGATGAATGCCTTGGACTCGGCATCCAAGGTGAAGCTCTGCACTACAGGGGCGAGCACCTCATAGAGCAAATTGCCCTCCAGGATGCGAATCCGGCCCCAAACGCCCGGCTTTGTGCTGTGCTCCCGGCGGAGGGCCTTGGGGATCGTCAATTCGGTAAAGATCGGCGTTGATTTATAGCGCAGGGCTCCTTCCGGCGGCTCCATCCGGTCGCAGAGGGGACAATCGATCCCCTGCCCCAGGGCGGCCGTCCTGCCCGCCTCGCTCTGGGTCCATCCGCGTTCCACGAAGGGCGGCTGGTGCCTCACATGCTGTCGATGACCGCAGGAGAGAAGCGCCACCCAATGGCCTTCTTCGTCACAGTCGAAACCGATGATCGGACGGTCCATTCTTCAATTCCCGCTCAAAGATCCGGCAACAGGACTGATGCCAGGTCCCGCCGGGGTTGCAAGAGATCCGCCAGCGTAAAGCGGTCGAGCAC